>ERZ795055.266-NODE-266-length-56096-cov-10.251548_pt1 | contig 56096 bp, 40 predicted proteins | sample MGYA00375139_ERZ795055 | MGnify/ENA primary metagenome ERZ795055 (study PRJEB30184, sample SAMN05720283) | anaerobic digester metagenome | isolation source: active sludge of municipal wastewater-treating anaerobic digesters | place: USA | collected 2015-01-23 ... | reverse complement strand
CCCGTCTTCTCGTCTTCGTTTTCGGGGGCGCGCGCGAAGAGGAAGAGGCTGCGGACTGACGGGCTCCACTCACCAACCACCCCAATGCCGCCTTGGGCGGCAACAACCAGCCAAGAAAAGAGCGCAAGCCGTGCGGTCTGAACGACCGCACAGCTTGCTTCGTGCGGCGCTTGGCTCCGGCTGAACGCCGGAGCTTTTCGCGCCTTAGCCGCTGTCGCGTTTTCCAATGTCCGGATTTTCGGCGTCATCTTCTTCCAATGTCTGAACACCTCATCGAATGCGGTCTCGCTTCGCTCGTTGATTCCCACCCCGGCCATGTTTCAAGTGCCGTTTCCGCCGTGCTCCGAAAACTCCACCCGTCGAAAGCCGTCACTTCAAACACGGCCCCCCAATGCCGCCGGGCAATTCGCCGCGAGTGTGCGCCTACGGTGCAAACGTCACGGCCATTTGCCTGATCGGCGGCAAGACCTGCCGGGTGCTCTTCTCAATTCTCGCGCCCGGCACCGTGCGGGCTGGCGCAAGCTGGCCCGCTCTGGGGTCGTTCTGCCGTGCGGCAGAACTCCGCGGTCCGGCTTCGCCGGGTTCACTTCGCGCGCATCCGTCACGCCACGGCGCAACGCCGTGTCATGCCGGTTGCTGTGCGCTACGTTCACGGGATGCGGTAGAAACATGCCCGCAAGCGCCGGAAAGGAAGTGGGGCGCTTGCGAACATGTTTCGCAGTTTTGAAAATCCCGGCTGGTTTTGTGGCCGTTGTTCGTTCATAATGCGCCCGTTCGTGTTTATTGAAAAACGAGGAACGACTTGAGTGGACAACCAGAGGCATTTTCGCGCGTCTTGATAGATCAAGCCTTGCGCGAGGCAGGATGGGACTTGCTCGATCCCCAAGCGGTTCGCTTTGAACTGCGCGGGAACGACGGGCGAGCCGACTATCTTCTGCTTGGAATGCGTGGCCCGCTCTGCGTCTTGGAGGCCAAGCGCGAAGACCTCGACCCGTACGAGGCAAAGGAACAGGGCCGGGGTTACGCCGAGAATGTTCGCGCCCCGTTTGTGATCCTCTCAAATGGCCGCGAACACTGGTTTTGGAACCTCCAACGCGGCGACGCGGACGCCTTCCGCATTGAACGGTTACCGTCCCCGAAAGACCTTGAACGTCTGCTCCTGAAGAATCTGCAACCGCCCCGGCCGCTCCTCTCGGAGAAGGTTGGCCCTGACTACTTGAGAGCATTCAAGCCCGACGTGATCGTCCGGGGTTATCAGATCAAATCCATTGACGAGGTCGCCCGCCAGTTCGATCAGCAGAGGAAACGCAAGTTCCTGCTCGAAATGGCCACCGGCACCGGCAAGACCCTGCTTTGCGCCGCTCTGATTCGCCGCTTTTTGACAACACGGAATGCAGAGCGCGTCCTTTTCATCGTGGACAGAATCGAACTCGCCAAGCAGACGATGGAGGACTTCAACGTCATTCTCCGGGAATTCAACCCGGTAATTTTCAAAACGGCCCGGCGCAAGCCCGCCGAATTGCTTGGCTCTTGTGTGGTTGTGGCAACGCTTCAATCCCTGATGGTGGATCGCCGCTATCGCGAGGAATTCACGCCATTTCATTTCGACCTCGTCATCAACGACGAGGCGCACCGTTCGATTTATGGCGACGCCCGCGAGGTTGTGCAGTTCTTCCAGGCAACGCGCATCGGACTGACGGCTACTCCGAAAGCGTATCTGAAGAACATCAACGCCGAACAGCTCAGCCAGGAGAACCCGAAAGCTCTTGAGGCGAGAATCCTTCGCGATACCTACCACTATTTCGGTTGCGAGCCCGGCATCCCGACTTTCCGCTACGACATCATTGAAGCCGTGAAGGACCCGGAAGGCCCCTTCCTGTGCATGCCCAAGATTTTCGATATTCGTTCCGACATAACCACAAAGGCGCTGGAAGAATCCGGCTGGACTGTGCTGATTAGCGAGCAAGAGGAAAACTTCAAGGTTCAGGATTTGGAGCGGAAGATATTCACACCCCAGCGCAACCGCGTTATGTGCGAAGCGTTCTTGAAGCACGTGCAGAAAGACCCGGCGGGGAAGCTGGGAAAATCCATTATCTTTGCGGTGAATCAGGATCACGCCACGAACCTGACCAAGATTCTGAACGCGCTGGAACCGGGCATTGCCATGACGATCACATCGCGGATTCCGGTATCGAGTGATCTTGCCAAAGACTTCCGGGACGGCAAACGCGCCGAGCGCGTCGCCGTCTCGGTGGACATGCTTTCAACCGGCTACAACTGCCGCGACTTGCTCAATGTCGTTTTGATGCGACCGATATTCTCGCCCACCGAATACATTCAGATCAAAGGCCGGGGAACGCGGCGCTTCACTTTCCGCGTTGGCAATACCGAGTACGAGAAGAAGCACTACTTCCTCTTGGATTTCTGCGGAGTGGCCGAGTATTTCGAGGAAGAATACGACTACTCCTTGCCGTTGGCCTTGCCGCGTGCGCGGGGAGAGCAAGCACAGGCCGAAGCGACCGGGGAGAAGAAGCCTGCATTTGTCGCCGAAGCGGGTGGCAAGTACGAAGCCAAGCCGGGAGCCGAGGAGCCAGAGAAACGGGAAATCCCCGTGTGGGAAGGCCGTGACGTGATTGTGTCGGAGGAAATCCGCATTGTCGGACCGAACGGCGAGAAAGTTGATGTGATGACCTTCCGCGGCTCGTTTGAGAAGGACGTGAAAGTCTTTGCGGGCAAGGACCGGGAGTTTCAGGAGGCGGTGGAGGTCGAAGACGACGACACCGTCGAGACGATCTTGCAGGAACGCTTTTTCCACAAGCCGGAGATGTTCTATTCCCCGGATAAGCTCATCAAATCCTACGGCGTTCCGGCCCCGACGCCTGCTTTTGTTTACAGCGCGTTGGGCAAGAAACCTCTGCCCACGAAAGACGCCATTGTCACGGACACCGTTGATTCCATCGCGGCCCGGTTCAATCTCCGGTACTCGGAAGCCAAATGGCTGTCAGCAACCGCGCAACTCATCGCGGACGATCCGCAGAATCTTCGGCGCTTTGTTCAGGGCGACATGACCGTTTTCGACAGTAGCCAATTCAGTCACTTGGGTGGACTCGGCCAACTTGCGCGGTTCGAGCACCGGGACGAAGCCTTTGAAGCACTCAGGCAGTCAACCCTTGTGCGTCAATCATTGCTTGGAATCGAGGCGGCATGAACGGAAACGGAAACAGCTTTCAGTCATCGGGATTACGTCAAAAGGTTGACGCGTTGATGGATATTCTTTGGGCGGGCGGACTCAACAACCCGATGGACGCCATTGAGCAGATGTCCTACCTCATCTTCTTGCGGTTGCTAAGCGAGAAAGACGACCTGCTCGCCAAGCTGGACAAGAAGTACAAACGCATATTCACCGACAAATGGGCGCGGTATGCCTGGGGCAACTTCGTCACCCTCACCGGCGACCAGCTTTTCGACAGCATCCGCGCGGCCATTGAAAGCATTCACGAGCTTCCCGGCATGTCGGCCACCGGCAAACTTCTGTTCAATCGCGCCACGTTGAAAATCTACGACCGCCCGACGCTCCGCGCCGTGATCCAAGGCATTCACGAAATGTCGTTCGACACCGGGAACGGCGACGATCCCAAAGGTGACATGTACGAGTATTTGCTGAGCAAACTCTCGACATCCGGCACAAACGGCCAATTCCGAACGCCGCGCCACATCATTGACATGATCGTGCGGCTCGTTGACCCGAAACCGGACATGCGGATATGCGACCCGGCTTGCGGCACGGCGGGGTTCTTGATTTCGGCCTACAACCACATTCTCAGGCAGAACACCTCCAAGCCGGAACTTGAGAAGGGCCACGTTTCCGGCGATTTGCTCAAGGCCGCTCAATGGCGTTTCCTCGAAGAGCAGGCATTTACCGGCTACGACAATGACGCCAACATGGTGAAAATCGCCATCTTGAATCTGTACCTGCACAAGCTGGAAAAGGCAGGCATCGAATTTCACAACCCGCTGACGACCAACAAGACCGGGCAGTATCCCGGAATGACCTACGACGTTGTTCTGGCGAATCCTCCTTTCTCTGGCAAGGTTCAACAGGAAAGCATTCTGTCCAATCTGAATCACGGCCTTAACACGCGGGCGACGGAACTTCTCTTCGTGAAATGGTTCGTTGACCACCTCGCGCCCGGCGGACGCGCGGGCGTGATTGTCCCGAACGGTGTTCTATTCGGCTCCAACAAGGCTGCCCGTCGAGTCCGTGAAATGCTCCTCCACGATTGCGACCTTCAGGCGGTTGTCAGCCTGCCGTCCGGTGTCTTCCGGCCCTATGCCGGAGTCGCCACGGCGGCGCTGATATTCCAGAAAGGAACCAGGACCAAGGAAGTCTGGTTCTACGACCTCACCGCCGACGGGTTCAGTCTCGACGACAAGCGTACGCCCATTGATGCCAACGACATTCCCGATGTGCTGTCGAAGTGGCCTGGTCACGAAGAAGGTCCGAACAGCTACCGGGTATCGCTTGAACGAATCGAAGAGAATGACCTGACCTTGGCGGCGGGACGATACAGACCGGTAACACAGCAAGCCGTGAACCACGATTCACCCGCGGACATTCTGGCCGACATTCTGAAGATAGAGGGGGAGATAAGCAAGCGGGCCACTGACTTGCTCAGTGAGGTTCGGCACAAGCCATGAAACGTTGGCCGATAAAACGCTTGGGCGAATTGATGCTGCCTACCGAACAGCGCGATCCAAGGGACAGTCCGTCCAATGAGTTTCTATACGTCGATATCGCCAGCGTAGACAACAGGGCAAAGTCCATAGTCACAGCGCAGACGGTTATTGGCGCTGACGCGCCAAGCCGGGCTAGAAAAGTCATACGTACTGGGGATGTCATTGTCTCGACTGTTCGACCAAACCTAAACGCGGTCGCTCTTGTTCCACACAATCTCGATGACCAGATTTGTTCAACAGGCTTCTCCGTTCTCAGGCCATCCCCGGAGGTGTTGAGTGGCTACCTGTTTGCCTTTGTTCGTTCGCCATCGTTCGTTAAATACCTCGTTGCGAGAACAACAGGCGCAAACTATCCCGCTGTAAGTGATGGACAGGTAAAAGATGTGCCTATTCCTGTGCCGCCACGGGGAGAGCAAGAGCGGATTGTGAGGCTACTCGACGAAGCGGACGCATTGCGGAGACTCCGTACCCGAGCAGACCAACGAACTGCGAATCTTATTCCTGCTCTTTTTCACAATTTGTTTGGAAACCCTGCCCTGAATCCCAAGGGCTTCCGCAAAGAGCCACTGGGCAAACTGCTCCATGTGAAGAGCGGAGAATCGCTCCCCGCCAAAGAAATGACGACGAATGGTAGCTTTGTGGTTTATGGAGGGAACGGAATTACTGGGCATCACGATAAGTTCATGTTTGAAAACCCGGTCATTGTGATTGGTCGAGTCGGCGTTTACTGTGGAGCGATTCACCTTTCTGAGCCCAAATCGTGGGTCACTGATAATGCCCTGTATGTGAGCGAAATGAAGGAAGACTTTGCGCAACGCTACCTGTTGACGGCGCTTCGCGTCGCAAATCTCAACCAATATGCCGGGAGAGCCGCGCAACCGCTGGTGTCCGGAAGTCGGATATATCCCGTTCCGATTCTGATACCACCTCTTCCGCTTCAGCAAGAGTTCGCCGACCGCGTCCGGGACATTGACGAGTTGGAATCTGTACAGTCACGAAGTACGGCGCGGCTGAACGATCTCTCGCAATCGCTTCTGCATTCTGCTTTTGGAGGTGCTTCATGAATCAGGCCCACGATCCATTTCGCCAAGTCAATTACCTTCAGCAATGCCTCTCCAACGACAAGAAGCCGTTGGGGCTCTTTCTGGGCGCGGGTTGTCCGGTCGCAGTCAAATCCGGCGACGACAAGCCGCTGATTCCCGACATCGCGGGGATCACCGCAGAGGTCCGCGAGAGGCTCGCCAAGTGCAAGGATTGCGGGCCACTGCTGAAAGCGGTTGAAGGGCACTTTGTTACGGACGAGAGAAAAGAGACGAATGTTGAGGACATGCTGAGCCACATTCGGGCGCTTCGCATCGTTGCGGGCAAGGAAAAGGCGCGCGGTTTGTCTGCCGCTGACTTGGACCGACTGGATTCGGACATCTGCAAGATCATTCATGAACTTGCCGACAAGGCTTTGCCCGGCACCGGAACGCCGTATCACCGCGCCGCGCTCTGGACGGATGCCGTTGGTCGGGAGCATCCCGTTGAGGTCTTCACGACGAATTACGACCTTCTTTTGGAGCAAGCGTTCGAGGATTGCCGTGTGCCGTATTTCGACGGCTTCGCCGGTTCGCGCCGTCCATGTTTTGACATCCGCGCAATGGAGGAAGACAAGTTGCCACCGCGCTGGGCGCGGATATGGAAACTGCATGGTTCCATCAACTGGTATCAAGACCCCGCGCGGGGTGTTCTCCGGGGCGCGACAAACGAGACGGGATTGAAACGTGTCATCCATCCTTCGCACTTGAAGTATGAGGAAAGCAGGCGAATGCCGTACTTGGCGATGATGGACAGGCTTCGGGCATTCCTGAAACAACCATCATCCGCCCTCGTCATCTCCGGCTACTCATTCCGGGACGAACACATTAACGAGGTCATCGTTCAGGGGCTACAAGCCACGCAGACCGCTGTTGCCTTCGCATTGCTTTTTGAAGACCTGTCGAAATACACGAAAGCGGTCAAACTCGCGTCGGAGCGCACCAACCTCACCCTGCTTGCGCGAGACGGCGCTGTTGTGAGTGGACGGGAAAGCAAGTGGCCGGAGAGGGAAGCCGACTCCGCCGCGGCGGACGCTGTTCCTTGGGTGTCATGGGTTCCTGTGAATCCCAAAGAGGAAAACGGACGACTGAAAGCCGTTTTCCATCTTGGCGATTATGCGGTTCTCGGTGATTTCCTTCATGCCCTTGTCGGGCACATTCGCCAGGCGCAGGAGGCCCCGAATGTCAAATAGCCCGACATATCTCGGGACGGTTCAAGATGTGCAGGGCGCAACAATCAGCGTTGCCCTCGACACCGATACTGTTTCCGGCTTGGCGTTTATCGAAGGGCACGGCTATCGAATCGGCCAAATCGGGAGTTTCGTACGGATTCCGATGGGCTTTACCGATTTGTTTGGGATCGTTTCCCAAGTCGGTGCCGGCGCGGTTCCCGAAGCGCTTGCAAAGGTCGAGCCCTACGGCCACCGTTGGCTGAAGGTCCAGTTGATCGGCGAGGGCCAACGCGCAGGGGAATTTCGACGCGGGATTTCACAATATCCAACGATCGGCGATGAAGCCCACCTTGTTACTGAGCAAGACTTGTCCCGGATTTACGGACGGCCCGACGCTCCGAACTTCGTTCGGGTTGGAAGCCTCGCGAGCGCGGAGTCAATTCCTTCGCTCATCGACATTGATCGGCTCGTGAGTCGGCACAGTGCGGTTGTTGGAACAACCGGCGCAGGCAAGTCAACGACCGTTGCGAATCTGCTTGTTTCCGTCTCCGATCCGACCCGTTACCCGTCAGCGAGGATCATCATTCTGGACATCCACGGCGAGTACTACACCGCCTTGCACGACCGGGCCACGGTGTTCCGCGTGAACGCGGACGAGAAGCAGGGCGAGAAGCCTCTGTTCGTTCCCTACTGGGCGCTGAATTTTGATGAGCTTTTGCGCGTCACCCCCTTTCGCAGTCTGACGGACGCCGACCGCGCCGCCCTTGTGGAGAAGGTGAAGCAACTCAAGCTGCTGTCTCTACAGTCTCAAGCGCGGAACGGTGTCACGCCGGACACCATGACCGTTGATACGCCAATCCCATTCAGCATTCACCGGTTGTGGTACGAACTTCACAGGCTCGTTTGCTCGACACACAATCAACCGGGCGCGAATCAGACAGATGCATCGGAAGCGATTGAAGTCGATGGGGCCGGGCAGAAATTGCTTGGCGACATCATGCGCGTCATTGCCCCGAAATACCGGCCGATTACGCAAGGCGGGGCGAATCGCGTCTATCTTAGCGGATCTCCGCTAAATATTCGCAGACAGATTCTCGCGCTCGAATCGTTCCTTCGTGATACGCGCTACGACTTCCTCTTTCGCCCAGGACCTTGGTGTCCTGACCCGGACGGGAAGCCCGCGCAAGACCTTGACGCCCTCCTCACTTCGTGGATTGGCGGCGACAAACCCATCACGATTCTTGATCTTTCGGGCGTTCCGGTTTCGATTCTCATGGACCTTGTTGGCGTCCTAATTCGCCTATTGTTCGATGCCTTGTTCTGGGCGCGATTTCTGCCGGAGGGAGGACGTTCACGGCCTTTGTTGTTCGTGCTTGAGGAAGCGCATGCGTACTTGAACGCCGGGAACGAGGGGGCCGCTTCCATTGCGGCCCGGCGAATCGTCAAGGAAGGCCGCAAGTACGGAATCGGCGCAATGATCGTCAGTCAGCGACCAGCGGAGATTGACCCAACCATTCTTTCGCAGTGCGGCACCTTGTTTGCCATGCGCCTTGCGAATACTTCCGACCGTTCACATGTTACCGGTACGGTGAGCGATAACCTTGAGGGCCTGTTCAATATGCTCCCGTCTCTGCGCACGGGTGAGGCGATCATTGTTGGAGAGGCAGTGCAGTTGCCATTGCGGACACTCATTGATGCCCCGGTGAAGAATCGCCGTCCTGACAGCCATGATCCTTTGGTTTATGATCCCAACAACAAAGGCGGGTGGAATAGCGCGAAGCAGGCTGGGGACTACGCGAAAGTCCTTGAATTGTGGCGAAGCGAAAATCCCCGCGCCAATCAGAAAGCGTGAGGCTGAACATGGACAGAATACCCGTTCAATCAACAAACGTTGCGGAAGTCGGATACGATCCCGCCACCATGACGCTTGAGGTCGCGTTTCATAACGGCACTCTGTACCAGTATTTCGATGTGCCGGAAGCTCTCTATCAGGAAATGCTCCGCTCTGACTCGGTAGGCAAGTTTTTGAATACACAGATCAAGAACAGCTATCGCTACGCGAAGCTGTAGGAGAAGACGCGCGCGCCCCCGAAAACGAAGACGAGAAGACGGGCGGAACGAACCGGGCGGCGAGAGCCGCCGTCGTCGCGTGAGCGGCGACCGGGGCAGCCAGCCTCGCCCCGACGTTCAGGAGGGGCGACCGACGACCGCGCCCACGCGGGCGGCGGAAGCGCAGGCACGCGGCCAGCGTGCCGAGCATCAACCGGCGCGGCCCAGCGCCGTCCTTGCTCCGAGCCGCGTCCAGCGGCGAGGAGTAGAAGCACGGCGCAACGCGCCGTGCGTGGGGGCGAGGAGCGGCAGCGACGAGGCGGGGGAAGGTTCCGAGCGGCGCGACAGCGCCGCGAGGTACAGACGGGTAGATTACGGGCTTTCACTTCCCGCGACGTTTGGCATATTCATCATCGAAATGAGTTCGGATAGCTACCGCTAACCGGCTCCAATCTCCTGACGGCGCGATTTCCGCGACGGATTTCCACGGCTCCGCGAACTCGACGACGATTTGCGGGACGGCTTTTCCGAGGAGCTTCAACGGCGGACGATGACCGGCGATCCCGACCGGCGACAGGCGCGAGGATTCCAGCGCGGCGGAAGATTTGCCGGACGCGGCGACGCTGACGGACGGACGCGACGGATTTCCGGCGGCGTTGAGAGGCAAGGACTTGTGAACGGGACGCGTCAGGGCTTCGGCCTCCGGCCTCGAAAAGTCGGCGCGTGTGGCGAAGCCGCCGCGCCGAGGACTCGACCGCCCTTCGGTCGGCTCTGCTTCCGATTCTTCCGGCCAAGCGCGCGCAAGACAAAGACGGACCACCCCGGCGGCAGGATTGTTCCACTACCCGCGCTTGGCGTTCGTTCCTCACACGCGCGCGGGAGCGGCCCAATTCCTGCCGCCTTCCAAAAGGATTGACTCCACCCATGCTGCAAGGATACCTTGCGGCCATGCAAATCGACATCGCCAGCGTGACCGTGAAGGGGCAATTCACTATTCCCCGCAAATTCTGCGACGCCTTGAAGCTCACGGCGGGCTCAAAAATGTTCATCGTCTGCGACGGCGAACATTTGCTGTTGAAGCCACTCACGCCGCCGGATTTCAAGGCATTTGCAAAGGTCGTGCGAGAATCAAAGGCATTGACCGAGAAAGCCGGGAAAGGGGGCGCGAAGTGAACTTCTTTCTGTATGCGCGGAAATCCACCGACGAGGACGACCGGCAAATGTTGTCCATCGAAAGCCAACTCGACGAACTCCGCGAGTTGGCCCGAAAGGAAGGCGTCAGCATCGTGCGCGAGTTTGTCGAATCCATGTCGGCCAAATCGCCGGGAAGACCTGTCTTCGACAACATGATCAAAGAAATTGAACGCGGCCATGCAGAGGGAATCATTTCATGGCACCCCGACCGGCTCGCGCGCAATGCCGTTGATGGCGGACGGATTGTCCACTTGCTTTCTGTCGGACAGTTGAAGGCTTTGAAGTTCTCGACGTTCTGGTTTGAGAACACGCCGCAAGGCAAGTTCATGCTGAACATTGCCTTTGGGCAGTCTCAATACTACGTCGAAAATCTTACGGAAAATGTCTGGCGCGGCATCCGCCAGAAACTGCGGCGCGGCGAGTATCCGAGCCGCGCGCCGGTCGGGTACTTGAACGAGACCAAAACCCACACCGTCATTGTGGACGAGGCAAAAGCGCCGCTTGTGCGGCGGCTCTTCGAGTCCTACGCAACGGACAAATACAGCGCGAGCGACCTTTGCGAATTGGCGAAGGATTGGGGATTGACCAGCATCAACGCCAAGGCCATCCGGCCCAATCGCATGTCAACCCTGCTCACCGACCCGTTTTACGTCGGCATGTTCCGGTATCGCGGCGAGACCTACGAAGGCACACACGCCGCGATTGTGCCGAACAGCCTTTTTGAACAGGTTCAGCGAATCCATAAGCGACGGGCTGGCCCCGAACGCGAACGACGTTCAGACGGCTATCCGTTTCTTGGCCTTTTCGGCTGTGACGTGTGCGGAGGCGCAATCACAGCCGAAAGCCAGAAGGGGCACACGTATTACCGATGCACGAAGAAGATGGGCCGCCCCTGTCACTTGAAGTGCATCCGCGAGGAGCCTTTCGCGGATGCCCTCAAGCTCAAGACACGCGCCGTGTCGCTCCCTGACGACGGCGCGGCTGCGGTTCTGGCGATCTTCGACCAGTGGGCGGCAGACGAGCGGACGGAATCCGCCGCCGCACTGAACGGAGAGCAGACACGGCTTGCGGACCTTGAAGCCAGGTTAAACCGATTGCTCGACGTTTACCTTGAAGGCTCTTTGACGCGTGACGAATACGCCGCGCGCAAAGAGCAGATGCTGCGCGACAAGGCGGACGCGAAAGAGAAAATCGGCCAAATTCAGACGAGGGGTGCAATTTGGCTCGAACCTTCCCGCGAGTTTGTGAAACGCGCAAATATGGCCGAAAAGTTGAGTTTTTCAGACGACCTCGCGGGAATACGCGATTTTCTGAAAATTGCTGGCTCGAACCTGAAATTGACGCCGCCGGAGACAGCGCAGAAAGACGGCGGAGAATATGCGCGCGCGTGGCCGGAAGAATCGGAAGCAGAGCCGACCGAAGGGCGGTCGAGTCCTCGGCGCGGCGGCTTCGCCACACGCGCCGACTTTTCGCATCCGAAAGCCGACGCCGTTTCCGTTCGGGCCTCCAAGTCCCTGCAAATCAAGGCCGAATCGAATCGCGTCCGCTTCGCCCCGTCCGCCTTGTCCGTCTCGGATTCCGCCGTGACCCTCGTCGCGTCCGTCAGTTCGGGGCCGCGTCCCGTCTCACCGTTGAAGCTGCTCGGAAAAGCCGTCCCGCAAATCGTCGTCGAGTTCGCGGAGCCGTGGAAATCCGTCGCGGAAATCGCGCCGTCAGGAGATTGGAGCGGGTGACGGGAATCGAACCCGTGTATTCTGCTTGGAAGGCAGAGGCTTTACCACTAAGCTACACCCGCCCGGGCGCTTGGCTTTCAGCTACCGGTCGACTCTACGTTTCCGCCGCAGGCCCGTCAAGATTTCGGGGGCGGCGTAACGGGGCGTCCGTCGAGGGCGTCGCGGACGGCGGCCAGCAGGTCGTCGCTTTTCGCCGGCTTGTACAGGATGCCCAGCGCGCCCGCCGCGACAAGGCGCTCGGAGAGATCCTCGCGCACGAACCCGCTGGTCAGCAGGATCTTCACGTCGGCCTTCTCCTGCCGCAGCGCCTGAAAGGTTTCCTCCCCGCCCATCCCCGGCATGACCAGGTCGAGGAACACGAGGTCCACGCGGTCCTTGACGTCCTTGAACAGGTCCACCGCCTCCTCGCCGGACGAGGCCGAGACCACCTTGTAGCCGTAGGACTTGAGAACCTCGACCGCCATCTGCCGGACGAGCGCCTCGTCCTCCACGACGAGGATGGTCTCCGTGCCGGTGAGGACGCGGCCGGAGGGCGCCTTTTCCGGGGAGGTGTCGCCCGATTCGCAGGCGGGGAAATAGAGCCGGAACGTGGTGCCGCAGGTTTCCTCGCTCTCGACGTGGACGAAGCCCTTGTGGTTGGTGACGATGCCGTAAACGATTGACAGGCCCAGGCCGGTGCCGCCGCTGGCGGCCTTGGTGGTGAAAAACGGATCGAAGATCCGGGCCTGGGCCTCCTTGGGGATGCCCTTGCCGGTGTCGCTGACCGTGACGCAGATGTACTTCTCGTCCGCGGCCTCGGCGAGGACGGCCCGCTCGCGCAGGTCGAGCGCCCGGTGCTCGGTGGACAGGGTGAGCATGCCCACCTTGCCGCTCATGGCCTCGGCGGCATTGATGCCCATGTTCATGATCACCTGGTTGAGCTGCCCGCGGTCGCCGAGCACGGGGGGCAGTTCCGGGGCCAGCCGCATATGGATCTGGATGTTGGCCGGCAGCGATCGGCGGAGGATGGCCACGACGTCGTGGATGACCGTGTTGAAGGACACGGGCTCCTTCGCGAAGTGCCGCCGCCGCGCGAAGGAGAGCAGCTGGCGCGTCAGGTCCGCGGCTCGCACCGCCGATTGCTCGATCAGGCCGAGGTCGCGGTGGATGTTGCTGCCGGGCGGCGTCCGGGCCAGGAGATAGGTCGTGAAGCCGAGGATGCTGCTCAAGATGTTGTTGAAGTCGTGGGCGATGCCGCCGGCCAGCATGCCGACGGCTTCCATCTTCTGGGCCTGGCGCAGGTGCTCCTCGAGGCCCCGGCGCACGGTCTCCTGCTCCTCGGCGCGGAGCCGGGCGGCGACCTGCAGGGCGGCGACGGTGACCACCTCGACGTCGAGGCTGTCGAAGGCGCGGGTCTTGTCGTCCAGCATGATGATGGAGCCGCGGATCCTTCCGCTCGAGTCGCGGAGGGGCGCTCCGACGCAGGTTTTCAGCGACCGCGAACCCAGCCGGGCGGCGCATTGCGGCGGCGGGGCCGTGTCGAGCGAGTGGGAGTAGAACGGCATGCCCGTTTCGGTGATCTGCCCGCACACGCCGCATTGCAGTTGCTCCAGGGCTTCCGGCCCGACATCGGCCAGCACATCCGGCCGGCCGCGGTGGACCACCCGGCCTTCGCCGGACAGGTGAAGGATCACGAGCAGGGGCTCGTACATCTCGAACAGGATGTCGCACACGCCCTGGAGGAACCGCTGCGGATCGTCGGCCAGCGAGCTGGTCTGGGCGAAGAACAATTTCAGGCGCGAGATCAGGGCCTGGGCGCGGTCGTGCCGCCGCTGCATGTCCTCCGCCTGCTCGCGCAGCTCGAATTCGTGCTGCTTGTGGCGGTGGATGTTGCGCGCGACCGCCATGATCCCGCGGGGCTGGCCCACTTCGTCGTGCAGGATGCTGTGGCTCTGCTCGAACCAGACCACCTGCCCGCCGGCATCCCGGGCCCGGAACTCGGTCATGCCGTCCTTGTGCGTCGCGGCGCATTGCCGGAGTTCGCCGCGGAGCGCTTCGTAATCGGCGGGCAGGACGAAATCGGACCAGCTTTTTTCGCCGCTGAAGAGCTCGTCGGAGCGGACCCCCGTGATCCGTTCGAAGGACGGGTTGGCCAGGAGGATGTCGCCCTCCATGTTGAGGATCAGGATGGGGTCCGAGGATTCGCGGAACAGGACGCTGAAGCGCTCTTCCGAGGCCTCGAGGGCATAGGCCAGGTCCTTCTGCCCGGAGAGGTCGCCGGCCACGCCGCGGACCCCGAGGGTGATGCCGCGCGGATCCTTGATCGGGAACAGCGAAACCCAGAAAGGCCGCGCCGCTCCGCGGCCGTGCACCAGGCGCAACTCCGAGTTGCGGACCGCCTCCCCGCCGTGCGCCTTGCGCCAGACGGCGTCGAACGAACCCCGCTGCTCCTCCACGAGCAGTTCGCGGAAGAGGCGCCCGGTCGTGACGTCGGCCTGGCGGTCGAGCAGGCCGGCGAACTCCTCCGCGCCGTAGACGAGGCGGCCGCCGGCGTCGAGCTCGAAGATGATGACGGGGGCGCCGGACGGCAGGAGGCGGGGGCCCGCGTCGTGCCAGCCGGGGGCGTCGAGAATCCAGACCACCGCGGTGCGCCGGGCGCTCCAGGGCAGGGTGCAGCCCCGGGCCCGCACCAGGCGGCTGGCGGAACCCGCGGGAACGCAGACGAACTCCTTCCAGCCCGTGGCGCCGCCGCCCGAGCCGAACCCGAGGGCCTCGCAGGTGGCCCGGTCCATGCCGACCAGCTCGCCGCCGAATTGGCCGACGGCCTGGCGGGTGCGCGCGCCCGTGATCCCCTCGGCCGCCGGGTTGAGCAGCAGCACGCGGAGTTCGGCGTCCATGACGATGACCGGGAGGTCGAGCGACAGCACGAGCGATTTGAAAAACGCGGCGGCGGGGCTGGAGGACGCAGTCATGGCGATCTATTGGCGGGCAGCATAAAGAAGCCGGGCGGCAGCGTCAAAGGCATTGTAGGCCGTCCCGGCTTTCCGGCGGGCGTTGCGGTCAGGCCGACAGGCGCAGGTCGGGCCGGATTTCCACTGCGGCCGGATCGGCGGGCGCCGGTCCCCCCGTCGCGCCGGCCAGCCCGGCGACCATCGCGGCGTTATCGGTGCAGAAGGAGGGGGGCGCCATGCGCAGCGGGAGGCGTCGCCGCCGGGCGGCCTCCTCGATCCGCGCGCGCAGCCGGCGATTGCGCAGCACGCCGCCGACACAGCCGAACGAGGCATAGGCGTCTTTTTCCATGGCCTGTTCCGCCCGGTGGAGCAGCGTGTTGAACACGGCTTCCTGGAAGCTGGCGGCGAGGTGCCGGAGGCGGTCCGGGCCGAGGAGTTCGGGTTGCCGGCGCAGGAGATAGAGAAGGGCCGTCTTCAGGCCGCTGAAGCTGAAACACAGGTCGGGATCGAGGTCGCCGGTGCGCGGGCTGGCCCGGATGGACGTGCGGGAAAAGGAGATCGCCTCCGGATCGCCTCCCGCGGCGGCCTGCTCGATGGCCGGCCCGCCGGGATAGCCCAGGCCCATCAGGTTGGCGCCCTTGTCCAGGGCTTCGCCCGCGGCGTCGTCCAGGCTCTGGCCCAGCCACCGGTATCGCCCGAGGCCCTCGAATCGGACCAGCGCCGTGTGGCCGCCGGAGACCATCAGGACCAGCATGGGCAGGGGCGGGGCGGGCGGGGGAGCCGCAGCCGGGGGCTCGGGAAGAAACAGCGAGTAGAGGTGCGCTTCCACATGGTTGACCGGGATGAGCGGGCGCCGCTGGCGCAAGGCCAGCGACTGGGCCGCGGACAAGCCCACGAGCAGCGAGCTGGCCAGGCCCGGGCCGCGGGTCACGGCGAAGGCATCCAGGTCGTCCCAGCCGAGGCCGGACTGCCCGATCGCTTCGCGAAGGATCCCGGGCAGGATTTCCACGTGCTGGCGCGAGGCGATTTCCGGGACCACGCCGCCGTAGGGCCGATGGCTGGCCACCTGGCTGTAGATGCAATTGGAGAGCACCTTCCAGCCGTCCGCCACCACGGCGGCCGCCGTCTCGTCGCACGAGGTTTCGATGCCGAGAACATTCATGGGAGAACGCCGGAACCCGCCCTGGACCCTGAACCCGCCCCCTTCAACGCCGGGCGACGGCGGAGGTGCGCTGCTGCGCGGTGAAGATCATCACGCCCTTCAGGATGTCCAGGGCCCGCTCGAGCTGCACGTCGCGGATCGCGCTCGCGGGAACATCGGCTTCGTCCTTCCCGCTTTCGGGCTCGGCGCGCTGGTTGATCAGCCGCTGCAGGTCTTCCGGGGGCATGGCGACGGGGACATCCGGTTCGATGCCCTGCTCGTGGATGACCCGCTTGCTCGGCGTGTAGTAACGCGCGGTTGTCAGCCGGATGGCGGACCCGTCGTCGAGCTGGAGGACGCTCTGCACGGAGCCCTTGCCGAACGATTTCCCGCCCACGAGGATGGCGCGGCGGTGGTCCTGGAGCGCGCCGGCCACGATCTCGGCCGCGCTGGCGCTGCCGCCGTTGATGAGGATGACCATCGGGAAGTCGGTGTAATGCTGGCGGCCTTTCGCGCGGAACGTCTGGAGCGGTTTTTCGTTGCGGCCCTGGGTGAAAACGATCATGTCGCCGCGCCGGACGAATTTCTCCGCGACCTCGATCGCCGAGGTCAGCAGGCCGCCCGGATTGTTCCGGAGGTCGAGGACCAGCGCGCGCATGCCCCGGGCCTGGAGCCCCTGGATCGCCTCGTGCACGGCCTTCGCCGTCGGCTCGTTGAACTGCACGATGCGGAGGTAGCCGATGCCGTCCTCCAGCATGTCCGTGTCCTTGACGCTCGGGATGTTGATGACGGCCCGCACGAGCTCCATCGTGCGTATGCCCTCGCTTTTCGGGCGGAGGATGCCCAGCGTCACCTTGGTTCCCGGGGCGCCGCGCAGTTGCTTGACGGCTTCCTCCATGGTCAGGTTGTCGGTGGGCTTGCCGTCGATTTCCAGGATCTTGTCGCCCGGGAGCAGTCCGGCCTTGAAGCCGGGCGTGTCCTCCATCGGGGCGATGACCGTCAGCATGCCCTCCTTGACCCCGATCACGATGCCGAGGCCGCCGAACTCGCCGGCGGTTTCGTCCTTCATATCCTTGTACATGTCGGGATCGAGGAACTGGCTGTGCGGGTCCAGGGATTCCAGCATTCCGCGCAGCGCGCCGTAGATCAGGTCCTGGTAGGTGGTCTTGTCCGCGTCGACGTATTGCTCGCGCACCTGCTCCAGAACGCGGGTGAACAGCGCCATCTTTTCGTAGCCGGTGTCCCGCTCATCGGGAGGGCCGGCCTGGTTCTGCAGGCGCGCGCCCAGGACCAGGTTGGCGGTCAGCAGGACCGCCAGCGCCAGCCAGCCGACTCCGCGACCTAATGTTCTCAAGGACATGGCACCCGTCTCCCGCCCGGCCGGAGAGGAATCCCGCGGGCCGGGCTGCAGGCAAGGTATAGCGCACCCCCGCCGGCAATGCAACAGCCGGCCCGGCGCGGCATGGCTTGCACAATGCGCGCCCATGTACTAAAGTCAGCAGCCAAAACTGCAATCATGAATCCGATCTCATCTCCTCCGCCGGATGCCGAGCCGGGCGGAACCGGCGGCGCGGCCGGGTACCAATACCATCGCCAGAGGCAGAACGACCCGTCGAGGCGGGGCCGGGACAGCCGTCCGGCGCCTCGCCGCGATAACCGCGCGACATCCCACGCCGCGTGGTATACCGTCCTCCTGGTGCTGGCGAGCATGGGCATGTTCCTGCTCATCGTCCTCTTCATCTCCCGAAAGACCTGGCAAATGAAAGAGAACGCGCGGACCCGGGACATCCCGGACAGCGCCTCGGTGACCGGCGCGCCGGTCGATCTCGACCGGAAGCGCGTGGAGACGCAGGAGTTGCTTTCCGGGGTCCGTCGCTCGGACGCCGAGCTCGCGAACGAGGCCACGCTGCTGGCCCGGCGTGGCGACCTGCTGCAGTCCGCCGGGCAGTACGTCCAGGCCGCGGAAATGTACTCCGAGGCGCTGCGCCTGTGGCCGGACCTGAACTCGGCGCGCGGCGAGCTCGGCCGCCTGAACCTCCGTCAACGCGAGTACAACAAGGCCCTGATCGTCCTGCAGTCGGCGATCGGCACCGAGCCGGATTCCCCGGCCCTGCTGAACGACCTGGCGGTGGCCTATTTCTACCAGAATCGCGCCGCCAAGGCGGCGGAACTCCTCGAGGCGGCGTTGCAGTACGACCCGCAGTTTGCCCCCGCCCACTTCAACCGGGCGCTCTGCTTCCTGCTCCAGTCCGATGCCGCCGCGGCGGCCGCGGAGTTGGAGCGATACCTGGCCCAGGCGCCCGGCGATCCCAAGGCGCTCAAGGAACAGGCCTTCCTCGAGGCGTCGAGGAGCCGCTACGCGGAGGCCTACGCGATCCAGGCCGGGGCGCTGCAGAAGAAGCCCGACTGGATCCCGCTCATCATGGATGCGGCGGCCGTGGCGGCGCTGATGGGCGACATGGACAAGGCCCGCGCGCATCTGGAGCACGCGGCGGCCAAGGCGCCGCCCTCCGTCGTGCTGCAGAGCTTCCGGGGTCCTGCCTTCGCCGAGCTGCGCAAAACCGACGCCGGCCGCGCCTTCGAGAGTGAGCTCGAAAAGAAGGACCGTGCCCGGCAACTGACGGGCGGAGACGAGGCCGTCGCGCCGTGGGACGCCTACAGCAACGAGCCCCTCCTCTCGTCCTCCCTGTCCGAAAAAGCGCCCGAGACGGCGGAAACGGAGTGAGGCATGGATCCGCTTTCCCACAGCGTATATCACGTCCGCGACAAGGCCCCCGCCGGGGCGCCGCCCGCGGCCGGGCCGCCCCAGGCGCCGGAGGGCTATTGGGCCGAATCCCAGCGCCAGCTCCGCCGGCAGACGCTGCTGTTCGTGCTGACCGTGCTGGTGTCGGGCCTGCTGATCGTCGTGGTGACCACCTACTATTACCTCCAGATCAGCGAGAGCCGGCAGGTGGCCCGTACACCTCGCCGGACGCTGGAGCGCCCGGCCTCGCCCCTGCGTTTCGAGGCCGATGCGCAGACGATGTACCTGCTGGAGGAATTGAAGCCCCCGGCGGCCCCGGAGGAACTCAAGGACCTGCCCTTGACGTCCGCATCCCTCAAGCAGGCCGCGTATTACCTGGTGAAGGCGGAGCGGGCGGCGAAGCAGGAGCGTTTCGACGACGCCCTCGACAGCTACCAGAAGGTCGCCCAGATCTTCCCCGACATCCGGGGCGTTCAAGGCCAGGTCGGGCTGCTGGCCATTCGCCTCAAGCAGTTCGCCGTGGCCGCGGAAGCCTTTGAAAAGGCGTCCCGCGAGGAGCCCATGACCTTCTCAATGGCCAACAACCTCGGCGTAGCCTACATGGGCATGGAGGATTATGACAAGGCGGAGGCGTCCTTCCTGACCGCCACGCGGATGAACCCGCAGTACGCGAACTCCTATTTCAACCTGGCCACCCTATATTTACGGCGCGGCCAGCCGGACAAGGCCAGCCAGCGCTTCGAGGAGTACATGACCCTCCAGCCGGGCGACACCATGGCAGGGCAGACATACGCCCTGATCCTGCTTCAGTTGGAGCAATGGGACCGCGCCGCCAAGCTGCTTCAGCAGATCGCCCGCGTCGCGCCGGATGTCGCGCCGATCCATTTCCGTCTCGCCCAGGCCCTCTCCCATGGAAACAGTCCGGAAAGCGCCATCGACGCGCTCAAACGGGCCATCAGCCTGGTGGACCCGAAGCAGGCGCTGGCATGGATGTCCCGTCCGGAGTTTGATCTCGTTCGGAACGATCCGGGCTTCCAGGAACTGCTCCTGGAACTGGGGGCGCAGGACTGACCAGCGGCTGGACGGCGGGCGTCTTGCGGCCGGGCGCCGAATGCTGGAAGGGGATGCGCAGGGGACCGCTTTCGTCCGTCCTCCAGGTCGGAATCGATTTTTCCCGCAGACGCGAAAGCGTTGCCCTGTCCGGTTGTCCGCGCACGTTGCCGAGGCCCACGCTGATTACGGCCGCGACGGGACCCACCCGTTCCAGCCAGTCGATCCGGCAGGTCCCTTCCGCCCCGTGGTCGCCGGTCACCAGCACCGTGGCGCCGAGGTCCGCGGGCTGCGCCACCAGGTCCTGCTCCACGCTGCCGTCCGCCCCGCCCATGATCATCAGCGCCGTGGCCTCCCGTCCCACGCGCAGGACCAGGGTAGCCTCGTCCGACCGGCGGAAATTCCGGTCGGCGGGCGGGTGCAGAACTTCCCACTCCAGGCCGCCGGGAAGAAGGCCCCGGTCGCCGCGCGTCAGCGCGCGGAGCGGGATGCCGCGGCGGCGGATATCGGCCAGCAATTCGCGGTAGGCCGGCGACCGGCCCAGGTGCGGCGCGCACCAGATCTCGTCCACGGGCAGGGCGTCCAGGACCGCGGCGGTCCCGCCGATATGCTCGGCGTCCCCGTGGGTCAGGACGAGGGCGCGCAGGCCGTTGACGCCGTGGCGGCGCAGGTGCCGGATCACGTCCCGGGACGAGAAGCGGGGCCCCGTGTCCACCAGGACATCTCGGGAGCCCGGCAGGTTGAGAAAAACCGCCTGCCCCTGGCCGACATCCAGCACGTCCGCGCAGGCCTCGTCGCCGCGTAGAATCCAGGCCCAGCCGGCGCCGAGCATGACAAGTCCGGCGGCGGCAATGACGGCGCGGCGGCGCGCCATGCGCAGGAGCGCCATCCAGGCGAACCAGGCCGCCACGAACCAGGCGGGCGGGGTGGGGACGTAGGTGTAGCCTCCGCGCCAGCTCGAAAACCACTCGATGCTCTCCAGCATCACGGATGTGAACACGCGGTTGGCATGGTTGAACACCTCGGCCATCCACGAGGACAGGGCGCCGAACAGGACGGTCAGCACGCCGGTCACCAGGACCACGAACGACAACGGGATCACCAGCAGGTTGCTGGGCAGCGCCATCGGCGCGACGAGGTTGAAGAAGCGGGCCGAAAGCGGGGTCGTGGTGATCCATACGGCCGCCGTGGTCAGCAGCATGGAAAATACATACAGCGCGAGCTGGCGCAGGATGCGCCGCCCCTTGCTTTCCGGCGGCGCCCAGGGATCCGCGCGCAGCCGGGCCGCGAACGGGGTGACCCAGACGGGATACCACATCATCAGGGCGGCCACGGCGGAATACGAAAAAACAAAGCCCAGGTCCACGAGCTGCAACGGGGCGAACGCCAGGATCAGGATGGCGGAGAGGGCCAGCGCCGAGAGGCCGTCCGGCCGGCGGCGGAACAGCGGGCCGGCCCAGAAGATCATGGCCATGATGGTGGCCCGGACCGTGCTGGCGCTCAAGCCGGTGGAGATCGAATAGACCAGCAGCGCCGGCGCCAGGTACAGCGCCCAGCGAGGCCGGGGCCGGCCGAGCGCCTTCAGCAGGGCCGTGATCAGCACGACCATGATCCCCACGTGGAGACCGGAGATGGAAATAATATGGAGCGTGCCGGTCGTGGAGAAGGCCTGCAGGAGCTGCGGGGACAGCTCCTGCCGGTAGCCAAGCAGCAGGGTGCGCAGCAGGGCCGCGACGTCCGGGCTTCGCTCCAGGCCCAGGCCGAGCAGATCAAAGCAGGCGCGCCGTTGGGCCAGGCACCAGGAGACGAACTTCCATCCGTGCCCGCTGGAAAGTTTCCGGCCGCCGTCCGGGTCCGGAGTCATCCCGCAGAGGGATCCGCCGCCTCCGCTCTCGAAGCGGGGACGACGCTCGATCACGCCGCGCCAGACCCACCGTTCGCCATAGCGCGGTTCGGGGCCGGCCGCATCCTTGCGCCAGAAAATCGATACCGTTCCCCGCGCCCGCTCCCAGTCTGTCTTCCGGTGAAGCCCCTCCACGCGCAGCGAGAAGCGGCAGATGACCTGACCCTCGCGGCGGGCCGCGGTGGTGACCGAGTCGCCGGTCACCAGGCCGACCAGTTCCACCTGTTCGCGATCGCGCGCCATCAGGGCGTGGACTTCGCGCGGGGACGGACTCCGGGCGGCCAGCGAGACATTGAGCCAGCCGGCGAGCAGGACCGCCAGGCCGGTCAACAGGGATCCCGCGGCATGCCGCGCCAGCATGCCGGCGACGGCCAGCAGCGCGGCGCCGGCGCCCAGCAGGGGACAGGGAACGTCCAGGCACAGCCCGGCGCCTACGCCGGCCAGGAAGAACGCGGCCAGGCCCATGAACGGGCGCCGGGGCGATGCGCGACCGTCCGTTCCCGCCGCCAGTTCCATCGGCTCAACCGCCATGGCGATTCAATCGGATGCGTCGGGTTCGTAGTTCGCGAGGAAATGAAGGGGGCGATGCGCGCCGGCCGGCCGGGCCGATTCCATGGCTTGGCGGACGAATTCGCGCGCCCGGGTCACCGCGTCTTCCAGCAGCCAGCCCTTTGCCAGGCCGGCGGTAATCGCGGCCGAGAACGCGCAACCGGCCCCGTGTGTCTCGGCCTGGGCGAGGCGGGCGCCGGCCATGACCAGTTCCTGCCCCTCGTCGTAGAGCACGTCGGTGATTTCCGGCCCCGCGAGATGGCCGCCCTTGATGACGCACGCCACGTCGTAGCGGTCCCCGATCTCGCGCGCCGCTTCGCGCATCTGCTCCACGCTTTCGATGGCGCGGCCGCACAGGATGGCCGCCTCGTCCAGGTTGGGCGTGATCACGCGGGCCTGGGAAAGCAGTTCCCCGCACAAGGCCTCGATCGCATCCGCCTCCAGCAGGCGGGCGCCCGAAGCCGCCACCATCACCGGATCCACGACCAGGATGGGAATGCCCTGTTGGACGTCGGCGGCCGCCACGGCCCGGATGATGGGGGACGAGAACAGCATGCCCGTCTTGGCCGCCGCCACGGGGAAGGCGTCGCAGACCGTCTTGATCTGCCGGGCGACGAATTCGGGAGGCAGCGCCTGGATGCCGGTTACCTCGCGCGGGTTCTGGGCCGTGATGCAGGTCAGCGCCGAAGTGCCGAAGACGCCGAAAGCCGCGAAGGTCAGAAGGTCCGCTTGGATGCCCGCCCCGCCGCCGCTGTCGGAGCCGGCGATGGTCAGCGCCACAGGCGCGTCCGGAGTCGGCGGGATATCGTTCATCGGTTGCAGCCTAGCGGGAAACGGCAGAGCGTCAAGCCGGGACCGCGGAAAAGCGATACACGCCAAGGAAAAGTGCATGATTGACGGCCCGGGGCCCATCCTGTATGGTCTCGGCTCCGTTTAACCATGGGCAATCGGCCCGGTCCCTAATCAGGGCCGGCCGCAAAAAATAAAAAAGGGAGACGCAGAAATGGCTATCAAGTTGGGCATCAATGGATTCGGCCGAATCGGCCGGCTTGTTTTCCGGGCGGCTGTCGAGAACCCGAAAGTCGAGGTCGTCGGCATCAACGACCTGTTCGACGCCAAGCAGCTGGCGTACATGCTGAAGTACGACACGATCCACGGCCCGTTCAAGGGCACGGTCAAGGCAGGCGAGGGCGCGCTGATCGTCAACGGGAAGAGCATCCGCCTCACCGCGGAGAAGGATCCCGCCAACCTGAAGTGGAACGAAGTCGGCGCCGAGTACATCTGCGAATCGACGGGCCTGTTCCTGGAGAAGGCCAAGGCCGAGGGCCACATCAAGGCCGGCGCGAAGTTCGTCGTCATGTCCGCCCCGTCCAAGGACGACACGCCGATGTTCGTCATGGGCGTCAACCACAAGAACTTCAAGGGCGAGCAGTTCGTGTCCTGCGCCTCCTGCACGACCAATTGCTTGGCGCCCGTGGCCAAGGTACTGAACGACAACTGGGGCATCATGGAAGGCCTGATGACGACCGTGCACGCGACGACGGCCACCCAGAAGACCGTCGACGGCCCGGGCGGCAAGAAGGATTTCCGCGGCGGTCGCGCGGCGGCGGGCAATATCATCCCGTCCTCCACAGGCGCCGCCAAGGCGGTGGGCAAGGTCATCCCGGCCCTCAAGGGCAAGTTGACCGGCATGGCGTTCCGTATCCCGACCCTGAACGTTTCCGTCGTGGACCTGACCTGCCGCCTCCAGAAGGCGCCGGGCGCGGACGCCGAGACGGCCTATGCGGCGATCAAGGCCGCCATGAAGGCCGCGTCCGAAGGCGAACTCAAGGGCATCCTGGGCTACACGGAGGACGAGGTGGTGTCGTCGGACTTCAACCATGACGCGCGCACCTCGATCTTCGACGCGGGCGCGGGCATCATGCTGAACTCCAACTTCGTCAAGGTCGTCTCGTGGTACGACAACGAGTGGGGCTACTCCAACAAGCTGGTGGACTTCATCGTCTACATGGCGTCCGCGAAGTAACGAGGCCAAACGGGTAGGGCGCTTTCGCCGAAAGCGCCGTGGAAGAAACGGCAGGCTCGGCGAGCCCGCCCTACCCGGAATCGCCCTCCAGGGAGACAGAGACCATGAACAAGCTGACCATCCGCGACGTGAACTTCAAGGGCCGGCGCGTGCTGTGCCGGGTGGATTTCAACGTGCCGATCAGGGACGGCGTTGTCAACGACAACACCCGCATCGCGGCCGCGCTGCCGACGATCAAGCGCGTGCTCGACCAGGGCGGCGCGCTGGTCCTGATGAGCCACCTCGGCCGGCCGAAGGGGAAGGGGTTCGAGGCGGAGTTCAGCCTGAAGCCGGTCGCGGCGCGCCTGCAGGAGCTGCTCGGGCGGCCGGTCCAGTTCGGCGGCGACTGCATCGGCGCGGAGGCGCTGGCCCTTGCCCAGGCGCTCAAGCCGGGCGAGGCGCTGCTGGTGGACAACACGCGCTTCTACAAAGAGGAGGAGGGCAAGGTCAAGCTGCCCGACGACACCCCGGAGGAGCAGAAGAAGGCCGCGAAGGCCGAGATGAAGGCGAAACAGAAGGAGTTCGCGAAGAAACTGGCCGCCCTCGGAGACGGCGAGATCTACATCAACGACGCGTTCGGCTCCGCGCACCGCGCGCACGCCTCGACGGCGATCGTGTGCCAGTTCTACAAGAAAAACGTCGCCGGCTTGCTGATGGAGAAGGAAATCGATTTCATGGGCCGAGCCCTGGCCAGCCCGGAGCGCCCGTTCGTGGCGATCCTCGGCGGCGCCAAGGTCAGCGACAAGGTCAACGTCATCACGAACCTGCTGACCAAGGTGGACGCCCTGGTCATCGGCGGGGCCATGGCGTACACGTTCTACCGCGCCAAGGGCCTCGCGACCGGCAAATCCCTGGTCGAAGAGGACAAGGTCGACCTGGCGAAGGATATCCTCGCCAAGGCGGCGGCCGCGAAGGTCAAGCTGCTCCTGCCCGTGGACAACGTCATCGCCGACAAGTTCGACGCCGCGGCGCAGACCAGGGCGGTCGGCGAGTCGATCCCGGACGGCTGGATGGCGCTGGACATCGGGCCGAAGAGCGCGGCGCTGTTTGCGGCCGAGATCCGCAAGGCGAAGACGGTGGTCTGGAACGGCCCGATGGGCTGCTTCGAAATGGCCCCGTTCGCCGCGGGCACGCTGGCCATCGCGAAGGCCGTGGCCGAGACGAAGTGCTTGAGCATCATCGGCGGCGGCGACAGCGTCAGCGCCGTGAACAAGAGCGGCCTGGCGGGCAAGATGAGCCACATCAGCACCGGCGGCGGCGCGAGCCTGGAGTTCCTCGAAGGCAAGCAACTGCCCGGCGTCGTGGCATTGACGGACAAGTGAAGAGTGAATAGTGAATAGTGGGACTGAACCTGCCCATGCCCCGGGGGCTTGGGCGGCCAGCCCTGAACCCTGAACCCTGGAACCTCCCATGCGCAAACCTATTGTGGCCGGTAACTGGAAGATGAACAAGACCGTGGCGGAGGCGGTGGCCCTCGTCGCGGAAATCAAGGCAGGCCTGCAGGGCCTGGACGCCGTGGACGTTGTCCTGTGCCCGCCCAGCACCGCGCTGCAGGCCGTCGGGCAGGCGATCGCCGGCTCGAAGCTGGACCTGGGCGCCCAGAACATGCACTGGGAGAAGTCCGGCGCGTTCACGGGCGAGGTCGCGGCCCCGATGATCCGCGAGCTGGGCTGCCACTACGTCATCCTGGGGCACAGCGAGCGGCGTCAGTACTTCAAGGAGACGGACGAGATCGTCAACAAGAAGGCGAAGGCGGCGCTGGCCGCGGGGCTCCGCCCGATCGTGTGCGTCGGCGAACTCCTGGAGGAGCGCGAGTCCGGCCGCACGGAGGCCGTGGTCGGCGCGCAGGTGCGCGGCAGTCTGGCCGGCTTGAGCGGGCAGGACCTGCTCAAGACCGTGGTGGCCTACGAGCCGGTCTGGGCCATCGGCACGGGCAAGACCGCGACGCCGGCGCAGGCGCAGGATGTGCACGCCTTCATCCGGCGCGTCTTGAAGGAACGGTCCGACGATCACATCGCGCAGTCGGTGCGCATCCAGTACGGCGGGAGCGTCAAGGCGTCCAACGCCGCTGAACTGTTCCACCAGCCGGACATCGACGGCGGGCTGATCGGCGGCGCCAGCCTGGAAGCGGCGTCTTTCCTTGCCATTTGCCGGGGCGCCCTGTAAGGAAGTGAACGGAAAGCGGGGTCGATATGTTGATGCGCATTTTGCTGGTCGTGGTTGAAATCATCTGCAGTCTGGCGCTGATCGGGCTGATTCTCATCCAGCGCTCCAAGAGCGAGGGGCTGGGGTTGGCCTTCGGCGCGGGCATGGGCGAGAGCCTGTTCGGATCGCGCGCGGGGAATATCCTGCAGAAGCTGACGGTCATCTTCGCGGCTGTATTCCTGGTCACGACGACGCTGCTGGCCCTGACCTATTCCGGGGATCGCGCGCAGTCGTTGATGAGCAGCCAGATGATGGGACGGCCGGCCGCCCCCGTCGCGCCCTCCGGGCCGATCGCGGGCCCCGGTCCCGACGCCCCGGCCGGCATGGGCCTGCAGGAAGCGCCCGCGGCGCAGCCGGCTTCGCCCATGGAACCGGCCGCCGCGCTGCCGGCGGAGGCTCCGGCCCCGGTAGCCGAACCCCAACCGGCCCCGGCCGCGGAATAGAGAGAGCCACCGCGTGACGACGCGGGCCCCAACACCCTCCCGAGCCTGGCCCGGGAGGGTGGCTTGTTTCGGGAGCATCCCTGCAGCGTTGCTTCTGCTTCTTTTCCTGCCCGCGTGCGGAGACCGGATCGCCTCCCCGGCGGCCCGCGCCTGGCGCAGCCAGACCGCGCGCATCCGAACGCTGGACCCGGCCCGCGCGGCGGATGTCGCCTCCGCGCAGGCTGTCAGCCGGATCTACGAGGGGCTCCTGCAATACGCCTACCGCGACCGGCCCTACCGCGTCGAGCCGCTGCTGGCCGAGGCCCTGCCGGAGGTCTCGCCGGACGGCCTCGTCTACACGTTCCGCCTTCGCCGGGGAATCCGTTTCCAGGACGACCCCTGCTTCCCGGGCGGAAAGGGGCGCGAGCTCACGGCGGAGGATTTCGTCTATTCCATCAAGCGCCTCGCGGACCGCAAGACCGCGGCATCCGGCTACTGGATCTTCCGCGACCGCCTGGCCGGGCTCGACGATTTCCGCGAGGCGTCCGCGGGAAGCGAGCCCACGGATTACTCGCAGCGCGTCGAGGGAGCGCTTGCCCTGGATCCGCATACCCTCCAACTCCGCCTGACGCGGCCCTATCCTCAACTGCTGTGGGTGCTGACCATGCCCTACGCGTCCGCGGTGTCGCGCGAGGCGGTGGAGTACTACGGAGCGGAATTCGACAGGCACCCCGTTGGCACCGGGCCGTTCGTCCTGGCCGATTACCGTCCGAACTATCGGATCGAGTTCGCCCGCAACCCGGTCTGGGCCGCGGCGGGACGGATCGACCGGGACGCGGAGGGGCACCCGATCCCGGCCCTTGACCGCGTGGTCCAGTACGTCATCGGGGATCCCGCGACGGCCTGGCTCATGTTCCTCGATGGACGCCTGGAGACATCGGCCGTGTCGCGGGACAACTGGGATGCCGTTGTCAGAGGCGGTGGCGACCTGGAGCCTGCGCTGGCCGCGCGGGGCATCCGGATGGTGCGCGCGCCGACGCTGGACCTTTTTTACATCGGCTTCAACATGGACGATCCCGTGGTGGGGACGAACAGGCTGCTGCGCCAGGCGCTGACCTGCGCGTTCGACACGGGGGAGTGGACGCGTTTCTACAACGGGCGCATCGTTCGGCCCAACGGGCCCATCCCGCCGGGCGTGGCCGGAGCGCCGGAGGGCGAGGGGCCGTTTCCCTTCGATCTCGAGAGGGCGCGGCGCCTGCTCGCCGAGGCCGGGTACCCGGACGGCGTGGATCCCCGGACAGGTCGCCGGCTGGTCCTGACGCTGGACCTGGGGCAGGCGGATAATCCGGAGATGCGCCAATCGACCGATCTTTTCATCCAGTTCATGGACCGGATCGGCGTGGTGATCGAGCCGCGGTACAACAACTGGCCGACGTTTCTCGGGCGGATCGAGCGGCGCCAGGTCCAGATGTTCCGGTTGAGCTGGATCGCCGACTACCCGGACGCCGAGAACTTCCTGCAGCTATTCTACAGTCCCAACGCCTCGCCGGGCTCCAACCGCAGCAATTACCGCAACCCCGAATACGACCGGCTGTGCGAACAGGCGCGCGTGATGCCGGACTCGGACGAGCGGACCGCGCTATACCGGCGAATGGCCTCGATCATCCAGGAGGACTGCCCCTGGATCTTCACGCATCATCCGGCGGCCTGCGTCCTGCTCCAGCCCTGGGCACGGAACTTCGAATACCACGACTTCCCGTACGGCATGGAAAAATACTATGCTGTGGAAGATCCTGAACCCTGAATCCTTCTGAACCTCCCATGAAAATAATCCTAATCACCTCCGCGTTCCTTCTGCTGGCGTCCATGGCGGTTCCCGGGTCCGACGCGCTGTTTCCAGGCGACGGCTGGAAGGATGCGCCCAATCCCCTGGCCAGCCCGGAGGCCGTGCCGGGCGGCGAGATCGCGATCTACGCCGGCGACTATCCGAAGAGCTTCAACTATTACCTCGACCAGAACGTGTTCTCGGCCGAACTGTTCGGGGCGATGTACGAGACGCTGCTGGGCCAGCACCCGCTGACGCTCGACTACGAGCCCGGGCTCGCCGAACGGTGGGCCATCTCCGAGGACAAGCGCACGTTTACTTTCTGGATCGATCCGCGCGCGGCGTGGAGCGACGGCCGGCCGGTCACGGCGGAAGACGTGAAATGGACCTTCGATGCCGTCATGAAGCCGGAGAACATCACCGGCCCGCACAAGATTTTCCTCGGCCGCTTCGAGTCGCCGGAGGCGCTCGACGAGCGCACGATCCGGTTCCACGCAAAGGAGATCCACTGGCAGAACCTGGATGCGCTGGCCAGCTTCCAGATCCTGCCCCGCCATGCGTTCGCCGACGCGGACTTCAACAAGATCAATTTCGAGTTCCCGGTCGTCTCCGGGTCCTACCGGCTGGGCGAGATCCAGGAAGGCGTGCTGGCGAAGCTGGAGCGGCGCGAGGACTGGTGGACCCGGGGCTCGGCGCGGGCCCGGGGCGTCGGCAACTTCCAGACCCTGGTGTTCAAATTTTTCGCCGAGCGCGATAACGCGTTCGAGGCGTTCAAGAAGGGCGAGATCGACCTCTTTCCCGTCTACACGGCGCACCTGTGGGCGACGCAGACGGAGGGCGAGCGCTACGAGAAAAACTGGGTGATCAAGCAGCGGGTCTTCAATTACAACCCCATCGGGTTCCAGGGCTTCGCGATGAACGGCCGGCGCCCGCCCTTCGACGACATCCGGGTCCGCCGGGCGCTGGCGCACCTCCTCGACCGCGAAACGATGAACGCGACCCTGATGCACAACCAGTACTTCCTGCACCGCTCGTACTTCGAGGACCTGTACGGCGCGGACCACCCGTGCGAAAACAAGCCGATCCGCTTCGACAGGGAGCGGGCCCGCGAGCTGCTGGCCGAGGCCGGCTGGACGGTCAATCCCAAGAGCGGCTTGCGGGAGAAGGACGGGAAGCCGCTCCGTTTCCGTTTCCTGTCCCGGGACGCGGCGACGGACAAGTTCCTCGTGATCTACCAGGAGGCCCTGAAGGACGCCGGCGTGGAAATGGAGATCGAGAAGAAGGACTGGGCCGCGTGGGCGAAGGACATGGACGAGTTCAACTACGACATGACCTGGGCTGCGTGGAGCGGCGGACTGCGCAAGGACCCCGAGCCCATGTGGTCCTCGACCGAGGCGGACAAGCGGTCGGGTCAGAACATCGCGGGGTTCCGCAACGCGGAGGTGGACGCCCTGATCGCCAGCCAGCGCGGTAATTTCGACATCGCGCAGCGGCACGACATCTGCCGTCGCATCGATCGCCTCCTGGTTGCCGAGGCCCCGTACATCCTGCTCTGGAACATCAACTACACGCGCCTGCTGTACTGGAACAGGTTCGGCGCCCCGCCGACGGTGCTGGGCAAGTACGGCGACGAGCGCGCGGCCTACTGGTACTGGTGGTACGACGAGGACGCGGCGGCCGAATTGAAGGACGCGATGCAGGACGGCCTCCCCCTGCCGCGCAAGCCGGCGGATGTCCGGTTCGACGAGGTTTTCCGGGAGGCGCCAGGAACCGGAATTAGAACGGAAGACGCGAAGGACGCCAAGGCTCCGCAGGGAGAAGGCGATGATAAGCAGGAAGTCGCTCCCGAGCCCCTGAACCCTAACCCCTGAATCCTCCCCGCCTTGGATCGCCTGGATTACATCCTCCGCCGACTGCTCCTGATGATCCCGACGTTCATCGGGATCACGTTCTTCAGTTTCGGATTGTGCCAGTTCGTGCCGGGCGGGCCGGTCGAGCAGGTCATCCTGCAGATGCGCGGGTTGGGTGCGGGCGGCGAACGCATGTCCTCCGCGGCCGGGCCGATCACGGAGGAACAGCGGAAGGCCCTTGAAAAGCACTTCGGTTTCGACAAGCCCCTGCCTCAACGCTACTGGAAATGGCTCGTGCATGACCGGATCGGGCTGGCCGTCGAGTCATACAAGTACCCGAACCAGACCGTCTGGCAGTTGATCGTGAAGCGGTTCCCCGTGTCGCTGGTGTTCGGGATCACGGGATTTGTGCTGACGTATCTCGTGTGTATCCCGCTGGGCATTGCCAAGGCCCTGCGCCACGGCGGCGCATTCGACCTGGCCTCCAGCCTTATCGTCTTCATCGGCTACGCCATCCCCCCGTTCGCCTTCGGCATGGTGTTGAAGATGCTGTTCTGCGGCGTCACGGAAACGTTCTGGGACCTCTTCCCGGTTTCCGGCTTCCACTCGGCGGGGTTCGCCGCCATGAGCCTGGGCGCGAAGGCGAAGGACCTGTTCCAGCACATGTTCCTGCCGGTGCTCTGCTACATGGTCGGCAACTTCGCGGTGCTGACGCTGCTGATGAAGAACTCGCTGCTCGAGCAGATCGGCCAGGATTACATCCGTACCGTCCTGGCCCGCGGCGCCACACGCGCCCGCGCCATCTGGGGACACGCCTTCCGCAACGCGCTGATCCCCATCGCCACGGGATTCGGCGGCATCTTGACCGTTATGTTCGCGGGTTCCGTCCTGATCGAGCGCGTTTTCGAGATCCCGGGCATGGGCCGATTGAGCCTCGATGCCATCGTCAGCCGCGATTACATGGTCTTCATGGGCATCCTCTCGGCCACGGCGATCCTCGGTCTGCTCGGCCGCCTGCTCTCCGATTTCTGCTATCTGCTGATCGATCCGCGCATCTCGTTCCGGAACCAGTCATGACGACGGACGTCCAGGAGCGGCGCCGGCGGTGGGGCCTGAATCCGGTCACCCGGAAACGGCTCCAGCGGTTCCGCGATATGCGGCGCGCGTGGGGATCGTTCTGGATCCTCATCGTTCTCTACGCGATCAGCCTGGTCTCCGAACTGGTCGCCGGCAACCAACCCCTGTACATGCGCTACCGGGGGCGATCCTATTTCCCGCTGCTTCGTTTCTATCCCGAGGATGTCTTCACCGGCAGCGGGCGCATGACCCGGCCGGACTACAAGCAGATTGCCGGCAGCGAAGCGTTCCGGAGCGACCCCGGCCGCCGCATGGTCTTCCCCCTGATTCCGTTCGGCCCGCTGGAGACCGTGCGCCCGGATTCCATTGCCTTGCCCGATCAAGTCCTGCTGACGCTGACCCGGGAGGCCGTCGTGGGGGCCGTCAGCCTGTCGTCCGACGGCGCGATCCTGTCCGCCGAAAACTGCGCGTTCTTCCTCGGTGTCCCCGACGCGGATATGGCCGGAAGAAATATCGACTTCTTCATGGAGCTTCCTGCCGCCGTCCGCGACGGGCTTCGCGCGCGGTTCCAGAACCGGGCCGCCGCGTCCGTGTCGGCGGAGGCGCCGCTGCGCAAGGCGGGCACGGGGCTGCTTTCGCTGTCGACCTACACGCCGAGACGCGAGGCGCCGGGCTCCGTGCGCATGCTCCTGCGCGAGGCCGGCGCCGGTCGCGCGGCGACCGAGAAACTGCGGGTGGACAGGGACGGGCGCGTGGCGACGGGCCGTCCTCCCTTGTGGAGCGACCTCGACGCTTCACGGCAGCGGATACTGCTGGACAAGGCGCGGTCGCGCTTTGAGGGGCCTGTGTCGGAGGAGCGCTGGCAGGAAGGGGAGCGATGGCTCCGCGCGGCCTTTGATAAAGAATCGGTCACCTATCCCTGGCGGCCGTGCCCGGGACATCCCCTCGGGTTGGACAGCGCCGGCCGCGATGTCCTGGTGCGCATCCTGTACAGCCTGCGCACGTCGTTGACATTCGGCCTCCTTCTCGTGGTCGTGACGATGCTGGTCGGGGTCGTGGTCGGGGCCGTCCAGGGATACTACGGCGGATGGGTGGACCTGTTGGGCCAGCGCACGATCGAGATCTGGGAGTCGCTGCCCTTCCTCTACATCCTGATCCTGATGGGTTCGGTGTTCGGACGCAGCTTCGCACTGTTGCTAATTTGCTACGGGATTTTCAACTGGATCGGCATTTCCTATTACATGCGGGCCGAATTCCTCCGGCTCCGCAAGCAGGCGTTTGTCGAGGCGGCCTGGTGCATGGGCCTGCCGGCGTGGAAAATCATCTTTCGGCACATCCTGCCGAACGCCCTGGTGCCTGTGGTCACGTTCTTTCCGTTTTCCCTGGTCGGCGCGGTCGGCGTCCTGGCGGCATTGGATTACCTTGGTTTCGGCATGCCGCCGCCGACACCCAGCTGGGGTGAGTTGCTCGCCCAAGCCCAGGAGTTCAACTGGGCATGGTGGTTGTCGCTATACCCGTCTCTAGCCTTGTTTATCGTTATGCTGCTTGGTGTATTCATTGGGGAAGGCGTCCGCGCCGCCTTCGATCCAAGACGATATTCCCGCCTGGAATAGAGGTCTTTCCTCCGGTGTGCCGAACCCATTGGCCCGGAATCTGCTCTTTCTGAAGCGAAGAGCATGACCGAGCCGTGAATAACCTCTCCAGAGGGCAGGTGGGGCGTTTGTGCATCGGCCGATCGGTCGCCGGTCTGCTTGTTTTTCTGCTGATCTGTGGTCGGGCCGGTGCCCAGGTCAGGGAATACGGACCGGATCTCCACGGTGTTTTCGGCGGCGGGCGCGGCGTCCGAGTCGAAGACCTTCCTGCGGGCGTTCTCCGCGGCCAACTGGAATCCCTGCCCATGGACGCCCGGGGGCGCGCGCTGGCCAAGCTGGAGTCGATCCAGTTTCACCGCAACGACCTACGATCCATGCGGGCGGACCGGAACGGCGGCATCTTCTACGTCTGCGATTTCGGCGGCATGCCGGCCGCCGAGCCGGGACGGAGCGCGGAACCCGGCGCGATGTCGCTCGATTCAACGAGAGATATTCTGGCGTCCATTTCCGTGACCAACCCGCCGGCCTACAGCAGCAAGCCGGGCTCGACGAACGTGCTGTTCCTGGACTTCAACGGGCACGTGGTTTCCAACACGATGTGGAATACGGCCTATACCCAGACCGTGTGGAACACCACGCCGTTCGACACCGACGGAGACAACACCACGTTCAGCGACCTCGAGCAGCGCTACATCAGGCAGATCTGGGAGCGGGTGGCCGAGGATTACGCGCCGTTCGACATCAACGTCACCACCGTCCAGCCCCCTTTGTGGCACCGACGAACGGGGCACGCGCTCATCACGCCCACCACGGACGCCGGCGGAAAGCGCTGCCCGCACTACGGCTACGGCGGCATTGCGTACGTGGATGTGTTCAACTACGCCAGCTATTCCTACAACGCCGCCGGATGCTACTCCCCGGCCTGGATCACGATCATGTCCGGCGATTCCTACGCCAACACGGCCGAGGCGGCCGCGCACGAACTGGGACATAACATGGGCTTGAGCCATGACGGCACTTCGACGCAAGAGTACTACAACGGCCACGCCGCGACCACCAACGCGGCCTCGTGGGGCCCGATCATGGGCACGGGTTACGGGCGCAACCTCTCGCAATGGAGCAAGGGGGAATACTACGATGCCAACCAGCCCGAAGATGACCTGGCGATCATCTCGGCCAAGCTGACTTACAAAACGGATGACCACGGGAGCAACAGCGCATCGGCGACGCCGGTGACCGTCGACGGGTTGAGCGTAACGGCGACCGGCCTGGTGGGGCGGACCTCGGATCGAGACGTGTATTCCATGACGTCCGGCGCGGGCGTCGTGGCGCTGTCCGTGATCCCGTACCGCTGCACCAACGGCACCTGGGGCAGCAACAGCGACCTGGTGCTGCTGCTGTGCTCCTCGAACGGGACGGTGCTGGCCTCGAACAACATCGCGGCCGCGGCCCAAGCCTCCATCACCCAGTCGGTGACGTACGGCACGTATTACGCCCACGTCTACCCGTCCGACGCCGGCGCCCCGACGAACACGACGCGCAGCGGGTACACGGCTTACGGAAGCCTCGGCGCTTACGCGCTGACCGGCCAGGTGGCCGTCCTGGGTGAGGAGGCGCCGGTGTTCGATCCCCGGGGGACGCAGACGGCGACGACGGGCGTGGCCCTGGCCTTCACGGTCAGCGCGTCCGGCTACCCGGCGCCGGTCCTGGCGCTGCGGAGCGCCACGGCCTCGTCGGGCTACAGCTTCACCCCGGCGACCGGGGAGTTGAATTACACGCCGCCGCTGGCGGACGTCGGGGCGCGGAGCTTCACCTTCACGGCCAGCAACAGCGCGGGGGTCGCTACGCAGGTCGTGGGCGTGACCGTGGTCGAGGGGCCGCCCGCGGCGCCGGCCGCGATCTGGGCGAGCGAGACCAACGCCGCCGGCTTCACGGCCGCGTGGACGGCGGTGCCGGGCGCAACGAGTTATCGGCTGGACGCGGGCATGTGCGAGGATTTCGTGGATCTGGGTGGAGGCGTGCTGCTGAACGAGGATTTCCAGGCGTGGAACGGATCCACTTGGACCAACGGCTGGACTCAAAACAGCGCCGCCCAGTACTCCTCGGGAGGGGTGACGAATTCGCGTTGCGTCGGCATGAACGGCGCGGGCGACTGGATCCTGGCCCCGGCCTGCACCAATCCCGGGGTGTTGAGTTTCTATATCCGGACCTCGACGGATCCCGGCAACTGGACGGCCGTCGTCCAGACATCCTCCAACGGGACCGACTGGATCGATCGCGCGAGCATTGTCGAAAGCGGGACAGGCGGGACCATCGACAACACGCCCTACCAGACCAACATCCCCCTGAACCTGGCGGGGACGCAATACGTGCGATGGTACATGACCGCGCGATCGCAAGACAGTTGCTATATCGACGAGGTGCAGGTCACGCGCATGGAGAGCGCGGGCCCGTGCTATCTTCCGGACTACTCGAATCGTGTTGTTTCGGGCACAAGCCAGGCGGTCACGGGGCTAACGCCGAGCGCCACGTACTACTTCCGGGCGCGGGCGGTGTCTCCGGGCGGCACCGGCGTGTATTCCTCCGTGGCGAATGTGACGCTGCCCGAGCCGGCCGCGACCAATCAGTTGATAGTTTCCTCCTTGTGCGGCAATCCTGATCCTGTAGTCGGGGTAAACTGGTTTACCAGCGGGACCTGGGTCTCGGCCGCGGTGGGCGGGTCGCCGTGGGTGAGCGGCCAGACACAGTATGTCTGCGCAGGGTGGACGGGGACGGGCAGCGTGCCCTCCAGCGGCTCGTTGACCAACACATCCTTCTCGTTGACCAACAACTCGACGCTGACCTGGCGCTGGACAACGAACTTCTACTTCGCCCGGACGGCGGGGACGAACGGCGCGGTCCTGGGCCCGGCCAGCGACTGGTACCCGTTCGGCGCGAGCGTCACCGTGACCGCGGCGCCGGCCGAGCATTACTGCTTTGCTGGCTGGGGCGGCGACACGCAGGGCGATACCAATTTAACCGTCATGACCGTTTCCCTCGACCGCCCGCGACAGGTTCTCGCGTCTTTCGTGGAGATCATGGCGGCTTGCGGAACTCCGGAACCGTGGCTGGCGGCGTTCTACCCGGCGACCAACGACTACGATGCCGCCGAGTTGACCGATACGGACGAAGACGGGCTGTCGGCGTGGAAGGAATACGTGGCCGGGACCGATCCGACGGATCCGGATTCCGGCCTGGAACTGGCGCCTGCCGCGCCGGTCGGCAACCAGGTGGTCGTGGCCTGGCCGGCGATCTCGGGCCGGTACTACTCGGTCTACTACCTCACCAACCTGGCTGGTTCGGTCGAGCAGCCGGTCATCGAGAATTGGCGCGCCGGCCAGACCGGTCCGGCGTCGTCGACCAACGCGATCGCGCCCGACGTGTTGAAGCGTTACTACCGGCTCAAGGTATCCCTCGAGTAGACCCGGCGATCCGACTTCTTTTTCGATTCAAAGGTTGGCGGCGATCTGTGACAATGCGCCGCGGGACTCATGGGCGCCTTGCTGCAGATACAGGACTTAACGGTTGCCTTCGAAACCGACGAGGGCCGGTTGTGCGCGGCGGACCGGGTGTCGTTCGACATCGAGGAGGGCGAGGTGCTGGGCCTGGTGGGCGAGTCCGGCTGCGGCAAGACCGTCACGGCCTTGAGCATCCTGCGGCTCATCCCGTCGCCGCCCGGCCGCATCGAGTCGGGCTCCATCCTGTTCCGCGGGCGGGACCTTCTTGCGCTGCCTGCGAGCGAATTGCGGCGCGTTCGCGGCCAGGCCATCAGCATGGTCTTCCAGGATCCCATGACGGCGCTGTCGCCCCTGCACCGGGTCGGCGATCAACTGGTCGAGACGTTGCAGTTGCACCAGAAGATCGGGCGGCGGGCTGCCCGGAGCCTGGCCGTGGAGTGGCTGAAGAAAGTCGGCATTCCCGCGGCGGCCGAGCGCATGGATGCCTGGCCGCACCAGCTTTCCGGCGGGATGCGGCAACGCGTCATGCTGGCCATGGCGCTCATGCTGGAGCCCGCGCTGATCATCGCCGACGAACCCACCACGGCGCTGGACGTCACCATCCAGGCCCAGATCTTCAACCTGCTGCTCGATATGAAGGACCGGAGCACGTCGGTCCTGCTGATCACCCATGACATGGGCGCCGTCTGGGCCATGTGCTCCCGGGTGGTGGTCATGTATGCGTCCCGCGTCGTGGAGGCGGGGCCGGCGGAGGCGCTGTTTCGGGCGCCGTTGCATCCGTACACGCAGGGACTCCTGCGCTCCATGCCGTCCGTGCAGGCCCCGGGCGGGCGGCTGGAAGCCATTCCGGGCCAGGTCCCGTCGCCGCTGAATTACCCGACGGGATGCCACTTCTCCGATCGTTGTCCGAAAGTCTTCGGGCGGTGCCGCGTAGCGGAGCCGCCTTTGTACACCCGTGGTGAAGGCCGCGGCGCGGCGTGTTTTCTGCTGGACGAGGCGGGGATCGGCCCGTGACGGGGAACGCTCCATTGCTCGAAATCCGCGACCTGCGGACGTGGTTTCCGGTGCGGCGGGGTTTGCTCAACCGCCTGGTCGGCCACGTCAAGGCCGTGGACGGCGTATCGCTTCATGTCATGGGAGGCGAAACGCTCGGCCTGGTGGGGGAATCGGGCTGCGGAAAAACGACGCTTGGACGGAGTATTGCCGGCCTGGAGCGGCCCCGGTCGGGGCAGATTCTGTTCCAGGGCACCGACATGAAGGTCCTCTCCCGCGCCGAACGCAAGCGCGCCGCCCGGCACCTCCAGATGATATTCCAGGACCCCGCCGCCTCGCTGAATCCGCGACTGACCGTGCTGGACGCGCTGACCGAAGGGCTGCAGGAGCATGGCCTTCTGGAGGGCTCGCGGGAGGCTGAAGGCGCCCGGCTGCTGGCCGAGGTCGGACTTCCGCCGGAGGCCCTGTATCGTTATCCCTTCGAGTTCTCCGGCGGCCAGCGCCAGCGCATCAGCCTGGCCCGGGCGATATCGCTGCGCCCGGCCCTGGTCGTATGCGATGAACCGGTTAGTTCGCTCGATGTGTCCGTCCAGGCGCAGGTCATCAACCTGCTCATGGACCTGCGCGAGAAGCACCGGCTGTCGTACCTGTTCATCTCTCACGACTTGAGCGTGGTGCGCCACTTGAGCGACCGCATTGCCGTGATGTACCTCGGCCGGATCGTGGAAGAGGGGCCCGCGGAAACCGTGATGGGCTCGCCTTTGCATCCTTATACTCAAGCCCTTCTGGCCGCGGTCCTGGCGCCGGGTCAGCCCCGGGGCCGGAAACTGGTGTTGCCCGGCGAGCCTCCCTCTCCCCTGAATCCGCCGTCCGGCTGTCCTTTCCATGCGCGCTGTCCGAAGGCCATGGATCAGTGCCGCCTGGACTATCCCCCGGCTTCCGCCACGGAGACCCGGCGGGTGCATTGCCACCTGTATCCGCCGCGCGTTCCGGACCCAGCCCCGTTGTTGGCGCCATGATGGCTGCGGAACCCTGCCCGCCCGCGCGATACGAGGCGACCCGGGCGCGCGCCGAGCGGGCGCCGGTTCAACCCGGTCAAATTTCCTCGCCGGGCGCCGAGAGTTCAAGCCGCCGCGACGGGAACTGACCACGGATGCGCTGGTTGTAATACGAGCCTTTCCGGTGCGAATCCATGAGGCCGTAAAACACGGAGGCCGGCACCGAACTGTACTCGTAGACCGGCCCGCTCCGAAAGGCGAGGGTCAGCGTGTCCTGGTCGGCCCGGTAATACACGAGACTGATCACATCCGAGGCGACCTCGTAGAACACCCCGTCCTCCCACGGCGACTGCCGCGTGAGCATGGTGTAGCCATATAGAACCGACGCCAACAGGATCAACACCGCCACGATCACTTTCTTGCTTCTTGTGCTCATTTGTTCCTCCTCCTGGTTCATTAATAGAAAGGAAAGAGGAAGGAGGTATTCCGCACTTTTTCTTAAAAAAAGGGCGCGGTCTGAAAAAATGAGGTTCCAGTTGAAAATTCAAGCTTTTCGGGCATATTGCGGGACCTTACTTGGAGCCGGACATGGAGGAAAGCGAAGCCAGGGAAAACAGGCCGGATGGATATTTCCGCCGGAAGGTGGGGGGGGCGCTGTTGCCTCTCTTCCGGCAGGGGGTTACGCCGGAAAAAATCGCGCAATGCCTGGTCTTGGGAGCGGTTATCAGCGTATTCCCGGTGTTGGGCACCACGACATTTCTTTGCGCGGTGGTCGCGGTCCGGCTGAAACTGAACCTGCCGGCGATCCAGGCGGTCAACTGGTTGTTCGGCGGCGTGCAATTGGCGTTGATCTGGCCCTTCCTGCGGCTCGGGGAATGGGTGTTTCGAGTGGAGCCGCTGCCGCTGTCACCCGCGGAACTGGCGGCGAGGCTGAAGGAACATCCGTGGGAATTCATTCAGTCCTTCCAGGCCGCCGTGTTGTGCGCGGTTACAGGTTGGCTGCTGGCGGCCGTGCCGCTGGCCTGGCTGACTTACCGGATCATGATGGGCGTGCTCGTGGTCCGGGACCGGGGCAAGAAGCTCCCCGTTGAGGCCTGACGTCATTCAAGGGCTTGCCCGCCTAATGATTACTGGATAAAAAGAATGGGTGTTCATAAGGTGACAGGCGCATCATCCATCCTGCGGCGATTGGATTGGAAAGAAGGGCTGCCGCTGCTGTTCATGCATCTGGCGTGCCTGGCGGTTTTCTGGACCGGGGTGAGCCGGGCGGCCGTGGCGGCCTGCGTGGCGATGTACACGGTCCGGGTCTTTGCCCTGACCGGCGGATACCATCGCTACTTCTCCCACAATGCTTTCAAAACCAGCCGGGCCTTCCAGTTCGTCCTGGCCCTGCTGGGCGCGGCGGCGGCGCAGCGCGGGCCGCTCTGGTGGGCCTCGCACCACCGGCATCACCACCGCTTTTCCGACACGGAGGACGATATCCACTCGCCGACGCGCCGGGGTTTCTTCTGGGCGCACCTGGGCTGGCTGCTGGTTCCCGACTATTCCAGGACCCGCTATGACCTGATCGGGGATTTCGCGAAATATCCTGAACTTCGCTTTCTGGACCGGCATCCGTTCGTCGCGCCCGCCGCGCTGGTTCTATTCCTATATATACTCGGCGAGGGGCTGGCGCCGGCGGGCGGGGCGAACGGCCCGCAGTTCGTCATCTGGGGTTTCTTCATCAGCACGGTCCTGGTCTACCACGTGACGTTTTGCATCAACTCGCTCATGCACATGGTCGGCTCGCGCCGCTACGCGACGCCGGACACGAGCCGGAACAACGCCGTGTTGGCGCTCTTGAGCATGGGCGAGGGCTGGCACAACAACCACCACCGCTACGCCGTGGCCGCGCGCCAGGGATTTTTCTGGTGGGAGGTGGACCTGACCTACTACACCCTGCGCGCGCTGGCCGCGATCGGCGTGGTCTGGGACCTGCGCGAGCCGCCGGCGAAAGTGTACGAGGAGGCGCGAGCGCGATGACGAGCGCGTGGGTCATCCCGGCGGGCTGGGCGGCGATGGTGGCCTTCTTCGGGCTGCTGTGGCTGGTGCAGCGGCGGACGGGCGACGCGGGGATCGTGGATGTCGGCTGGGCGGCGGGGATCGGGCTGGTCTCGGTTTTCTACGCGGCCGCCCTGGACGGCGACGTGGCGCGCGGGGTGCTGGTGGCTGCGCTCGCCTGCGGGTGGGGCTTCCGGCTCGCGGCCTACATCCACGGGCGGAATCACGGCAAGCCGGAGGACGGGCGTTACCGCCAGTTGCGGCAGGAATGGGGCGCGAACTTCCAGCGCCGGCTGTTCAATTTCTACCAGTTCCAGGCCGTCACGGTGATCATCCTGTCCCTGTCCCCGTGGGCGGCGATGCGCAACCCGGCTTCGCTCGTCGGACCCTGGACGGCGGCGGGCATCGCGATTTGGATCCTGTCCGTCGGCGGCGAGGCGCTGGCCGACGCGCAGCTCGCGCGGTTCCGGCGGCGGCCGGAAAACAAGGGCCGGACCTGCCGCTCGGGCCTGTGGCGCTATTCGCGCCACCCGAACTACTTTTTCGAGTGGCTCCACTGGTGGGTCTATGTTCTGTTGGCGGTCGGGTGGGGCGGGTTCTGGCTGACGCTGATCGCGCCGGCGCTGATGCTCTACGTGCTGCTGAAGGTCACCGGCATCCCGGCGACGGAGGCGCACGCGCTGGCCAGCCGGGGCGAGGAGTACCGCGAGTACCAGCGCACGACGAACGCGTTTTTCCCATGGTTCCCGAAAAGGAGCGCATCCCCATGAAGCGGGTCATTGACTGGATGGAGCGGGGCCTGGTCCCCGACGCGCTGATCCGGGCCGGCATCCGCCGGCTGCACGCCGAGCGCCTGCGCATGGAAGGGGCGGGCGGCGTCGAGGCGATCCGCGTCCGGCACGAGTCCTTCATCCAGCATATGCGCCGGAGCCCGGTCGCCGTGGCCACCGACAAGGCGAACGAGCAGCACTACGAGCTTCCCGCGGAGTTCTTCCAGCTGATCCTCGGCCCGCGCCGGAAATACAGCAGCGGGATCTGGCCCGACGGCGTGAACACGCTCGCGGCGTCCGAGGAGGCCATGCTCGATCTCTCCGCGCGCCGCGCGCGGCTGGCGGACGGGCAGGAGATCCTCGAACTCGGCTGCGGCTGGGGCTCGCTGACGCTGTGGATGGCCGGGCATTTTCCCGGCGCGCGGATTACGGCGGTGTCGAATTCCCACGGCCAGCGGGAGTTCATCCAGGCCGAGTGCGGCCGGCGCCGGCTCGACAACGTCCGGGTGATCACGGCGGACATGAACGAGTTCCAGGCGGACCTACTTTTCGACCGCGTGGTGACGGTCGAGATGTTCGAGCACATCCGCAACTGGGAGGAACTGCTCGGCCGCGTCGCGCGCTGGATGAAGCCCGACGCCCGGATGTTCGTGCACATCTTCACGCACCGCGAGCTGGCCTATCCCTTCGAGACCGGCGACGCGACCGACTGGATGGCGCGCTACTTCTTCACGGGCGGGATCATGCCCTCGGATTCGCTGATGCTCTACTTCCAGCGCGACCTGCGGATCGAGGAGCACTGGCAGGTCAACGGCCGCCACTACGCGCGAACGCTCGAGGCGTGGCTCGAGCAACTCGACGCCGCGCGCCCGGAGGCGCTCGCCATCCTGGAGAAGGCCTACGGCGCCGCGGAGAAGAGGCGCTGGCTGCAGCGCTGGAGGATCTTCATCCTGGCCTGCGCGGAGCTGTTCGGCTACCGCGGCGGCGAGGGGTGGGGCGTCTCGCATTACCTGCTGCGCAAGCCGGGGGCGGCGGGATGAGCGCGCCGCTGGACATCGCGGTGATCGGGGCGGGTGGGGCCGGGCTTACGGCGGCGTGGCTGCTGGACCGCGCGCACCGCGTGACGGTCTTCGAGAAGAACGACTACCTCGGCGGCCATGTGCGGACGATCGTCCTGAAGGACGGCCCCGACGCCGGCGCCCCCGTGGACACCGGCTTCATCGTGATGAACGACCGGAACTACCCGACGCTCACGCGGATGCTGGACCAGCTCGGCGTGCCGCTGCAAAACAGCGACATGGCGTTCGGGTTCACCGACGAGAACACGGGGCAGTGTTATTCCTCCGACCTGTGGCGCGGCCTGTTCGCGCGCCGGCGCAACCTCGTCAGCCCGCGCTTCTGGCGGCTCGTGGCCGACATCCTGCGCTTCTATCGGAGTGGCCTGCGCGACCTGTCGCGGGGGCTGGACGCCGGCCTTTCGCTGGGCGAGTACCTGCGGCGCGGCGGGTACTCGGAGTCCTTCATACGGGATCACATCCTGCCGATGGGCGCGGCGATCTGGTCCACGCCGCCCGGGCAGATGATGGACTTTCCCGCGGCCGGCTTCCTCCAGTTCTTCCGCAACCACGGCCTGCTGGAATTGAGCAACCGGCCGCAGTGGAAGACGCTGGTCGGCGGCAGCCACGCGTACGTGAAGAAGATCCAGGCCGGCTTCCGCGGGACATTCCATGCGCGGGCGGCGGCGGCTTCCGTGAAGCGGGAGCCGGACGGCGTGACAGTGCGGCTGGAAAACGGCGAGGCGCGGCGGTTCGACCGCGTGGTCATCGCCGCGCACGCGGACGAGGCCTTGAAGCTGCTCGCCGACCCGGACGGCGCCGAGCAGCGCCTGCTGGGCCCGTGGAGCTATTCCCGCAACGACACCGTGCTGCATACGGACGCGGCCGCCATGCCGCCGGCGCGCGACGCCTGGGCGTCCTGGAATTACATTCGCGAACGCGGCGCGCCGCCGGACGCGCCGGCCTCGCTGACGTACTGGATGAACCGGCTCCAGTCGTTGAAGACGCGAGGCGAGTACTTCGTTTCGCTCAACCGGCGGCAACCGATCCCGGCGGCAGCGCGGCTCGCGGCGTTCGACGACACGCACCCGATGTACACGGCGGCGTCGATGGACACGCAACGCGAGCTGGCCGATCTCAATGGGCGCCGGAACACCTTTTTCTGCGGGAGCTACTTCAGCTACGGGTTCCACGAGGACGCCGTGAAGTCCGGCGCCGCCGTGGCCCGGCAGTTCGGGATCGAGCTGTGAATTCGAGGATCTACACGGGCACGGTCTGGCACGCCCGGCACGAGCCGGTGAAGCACGAGTTCGAGTTCCCGGGCTACTGGGTCGCGCTGGACCTCGACGAGCTGCCGGAACTCGACCGACAGATCCCGTTCTTCGGATACAACCGCCGGCGGCTGGTCTCCATCCGCGACGCGGACTATCTCGACGCGGGGCCGGGCACGATCCGCGAGAAGCTGCTGCGCCGCCTCGGGGCGGAGGGCTGCGCCGACGGGATCGAGCGGGTCATTCTCGTTACGTCCGCGCGGCTGCTGGGCTATGTCTTCAACCCGGTGAGCTTCTACTACGCCCTGCGTGCCGACGGCAGCCTCCGCTGCGCCGTGGCGGAGGTGAACAACACGTTTGGCGACCGGCACTTGTATGTGCTGAAGGGCGAAGAAGCCGCGCCGGTAACGGCGTGGCCTGTTGGCTTCATGCACCCCAAGGAATTCCACGTCTCCCCGTTCAACGACATCAGCGGTCGCTACCGGTTTTCCTTTGCGGACATCCGGACGGCGCTGGACATCCGGGTGGACCTGGAGACGGACGACGGCCGCCCTTTGCTGCAGGCCGCGATGAAGGGCGAGGGGATCCCTCTGGACCGGGCCAGCCTGAAGCGGACGCTGCGGAACTATCCGCTCAACGTATTTCTCGTCATGCCCCGGATCGTGTGGGAGGCGGCCAAACTTTATTACCGCAAGAAACTCAAGGTGCATCACCGGCCGGAGCCGGTCCATTCGATGACCATCCGGCGCGCGGCGCCGACGCGGCTGGAGCGTTTGTATGAACGGCTGGCGGTCCGGTTCTTCTCGCAGGTGCGCAAGGGCCGCCTGGAGCTGGCGCTCCCGGACGGGAAGACCGTAACCGCGGGCGACCCGGCGGCGTCCACCGCGGTGCTGCGCATTCAATCCCGCGAGTTCTTCCGGCGGCTGATCCTGGATGGCGACATCGGGTTCGGCGAGTCGTTCATGGCGGGGGAATGGACGACGCCCGACCTGCCGGGCCTGCTGCGGGTGCTGGCCGACAATCTCGCTTCCGTGGACGACCGGAAGATCGCGCTTTCGTGGCTCGGGCGCAGCATCAACCGGCTTCGACACTCCTTGCGGCGTAACACCGTGCGGGTGAGCCGGCGGAACATCCGCGATCACTACGATTTGAGCAACGATTTCTTCCGGCTGTGGCTGGATGAGACGATGATGTATTCGTGCGCTATTTTCGAGTCGCCGGCTCAATCGCTGTACGACGCCCAAATGAACCGGCTCCGGCTCCTCATCCGCAAGGCCCGCATCCGCCCGGAGCACCACATCCTGGAGATCGGCTCCGGCTGGGGTTCGTTCGCGATCGAGGCCGCGCGCGCCACCGGGTGCCGCGTGACGACGATCACGCTTTCGACGCAGCAGCTCGAACTGGCCCGGCAGCGGGTCCGCGAGGCGGGGTTGGCGGACCGGATCTCGGTCGAGCTATGCGATTACCGCCACGTGAAGGGGCGCTACGATCGCATCGTCTCCATCGAGATGCTCGAGGCCGTGGGCCACGAGTACTTCGGCGCTTTCTTCCGCGCGTGCGACCGACTGCTGAAACCGGACGGCCTGGTCGTGCTGCAGGTGATCACGATCCCCGACCAGCGCTATGACATGTACCGACGCGCGACGGACTGGACCCAGAAACACATCTTCCCGGGCGGCGTCCTGCCGTCGCTGACCGCGCTCTCCCGCGCGATGACCCGGCACTCGCGGTTCGTCGTCGAGCACCTGGAAAACATCGGCCCGCACTACGCCCGCACGCTGCGCGAGTGGCGGGAGCGGTTCCTGGCCTCGAAAGAGCAGGTCCGGGCGCTGGGCTTCGACGACGTGTTCCTGCGGAAGTGGGAGTACTACCTGGCCTACTGCGAGGCCGGCTTCGCCGCGCGGGTGATCAACGACCTGCACCTGGTCCTGACCCGGCCGAACAACCCGGAGTTGGATCGGCCGGATTCCCCTTAATCTCCTTGTTTTTCGCGTCTTTTGCTGGCACCGTGCCCGTCGGATTCGGACCCGTCATGAAGCATATTCTTTCGGTGGATTTGGAGGAGTGGTTCTGCGTGGCCAACTTCGAGAAGGCGATCCCGCGCGAAAGCTGGGCCGCGAGGGAAAGCCGGATCGAGGCGCAGACCCGGGCGCTGCTCGACCTGTTCGACCGGCGGCAAGCCCGGGCTACGTTTTTCATCCTGGGCTGGGTGGGCGAACGGCATCCGGACCTCCTGAAGGACATCGTCGCGCGCGGCCACGAACTGGCCTCCCACGGCTACGCGCATGACCTGGTGCATCGCCTGACGCCCGAGGCCTTCCGGGAAGACCTGGCGCGCGGGCTCGGTGTGGTGCGGGACATCACCGGGCTGTCCTGCCGCGGTTACCGCGCGCCGTCCTTCTCCCTGCGTCGCTCCGACACCTGGGCGTGGGAGGCGCTGGCGGAGGCGGGCATCGGTTACGATTCGTCCGTGTTCCCCGTCATGCACGACCGGTACGGCGAGCCGGACGCGCCCCGGGCGCCCTTCGATGTCCCTGCGGGCGGCCGGATGATCCGCGAATTCCCTCTCTCGACGGTGCGCGTGGCGGGCCGGAACCTTCCCGTCGCAGGCGGGGGATACCTGCGGCTGTATCCGCTCGGCGTGACCCGCTGGGCCATCCGGCGGATCGAGGCCGAGGGGCTGTCGGCCGTCGTCTATCTGCATCCCTGGGAGATCGATCCCGAGCAGCCGATCCCGCCGGCGCACTGGCTCCGCGTCTGGCGGCACCGGGTGGGGATGAAGTCGCTCCTGCACCGGCTCGATGTCTTGCTGGATGCGTTCGAGTTCGTTCCGTTCCGGGACATGGCGTGAGGCCGCGACGAGGGCGCGTATGCTGGCGATCTTCCTGATAAGCGGGTTCGTCCTCGGGTACACGCTCTGCCTGTACCCGGTGATGATCGGGGCCCTGGCCCGGTGGCGTGGCCGCCCCTGGATGACGATCGGGCCGGGCGCGGCCCTGCCGCCGGTGAGCATGGTCATCCCGGTCTTCAACGAGGAGAGGATCCTCGGCGAGAAGATCGCGAACTGCCTGGCGCTGGATTACCCGGCTGATCGGATCGAATTCATTTTCGCGCTCGACGGCTGCACGGACGCCAGCGAGTCGGTCGTGGCCGCCGTCGGCGATCCCCGGATTCGTTGCCGGTCGTTCCCGGTCAACCGCGGGAAGGTGGCCGTGCTGAACGACGCGATCCCCGCGGCGCGCGGCGCGCTCGTGGTGATTTCCGACGCCAGCGGCATGGTCAACCCCGGCGGCCTGCGGGAGCTGGTCGCGCCGTTCGCGGACCCGGAGGTGGGGGGTGCGGCGGGGGTCTACCGGGTGAGCCGCGCGGACCGTTCGCAGCTGGATTCCGCCGAGCATTCCTATCACGGCTTCGAGATGAAGCTGCGCGGCTGGGAGGGTCTTTTCCGGACGACGTTGAGCGGCACCGGCTCGCTGTTCGCGTTCCGCAAGGCGGAATTCGAGCCGTTCCCGGCCGGCCTCATCAACGAGGACTATGTCCAGCCCGCCCGCCTGGCCCTGCGCGGTCGCCGCGTGCTGTACATCCCGGGGGCGCAACTGGTGGACCGGCTGTCGACCCGGCCGGCGGCGGTATTCCGGCGCCGCGTGCGCATCGCCTACGGGAACTGGCAGCAGATCCGCTACCTCCGCGGGTTGCTGAATCCCGCCCGCGGCTACCTGTTCTGGGTCTTCGTTTCCCACAAGCTCCTGCGCATGCTGCTGCCGTTCGTACTCGTCCTTTTCCTCGCGTCCAGCGCCGTGCTGGGGCCGTGGGTCGCGTGGTCCGTCGGCCTGGGGGCCGCGGGGCTGGTCCTCGCCGGCGCGGCGGGCCTGTGGCTGGACCGCCATTTCCGCAATTTCAATCCGTTGAGCGTGGTCGCGCTCGTTTTCATAAATATCGTTGCGGTCTTCGTGGGGACCGGCAAGTATATCGCGGGCCGCAAGGCGGCCTGGTGACGAAAGGATCGGCCATGGCGGACGCGGAAAAAAAGGAAGTGCAGGCCTACTTCGACCGCGTGGCGGGCGATTTCGATTCCATCTACTCCGGCCGGAAAAGCGGGTTCGCCCGCTGGCTAGACCGGGTCTTCCGCCGGGACATGTACGACCGGATGCGGTTGACCCTCGAGGAGTGCTCCGCGCCGGAGCTGAAGAGCATCCTGGACATCGGCACCGGCTCCGGCCGGTTCTGCCTCCCGCTTGCGCCCGGCAAGGAGCGGGTGGTCGGCCTGGATTTCTCGCCCGCCATGATCGAGCTGGCCCGGAAACACGCGCGGGAACAGGGCGTGGCGGATAAATGCCGGTTTGAGGTCGGGGATTTCCTCCAGGCCCGGTTCGACGAGCCGTTCGACGCCATCATGGCCATCGGCCTCTTCGACTACATCCGGGAGCCGCTGGTCTTCCTGAAGAGGATGAAGGATAGCGTCCGGAAGAAAGTCGTCGCCACCTGGCCCACGGTCTGGACGTGGCGCGCGCCGGTCCGCTGGCTCCGGCTGAAACTGCAGGGCTGCCCCGTCTATTTCTTCACGCCCGCGCAGATCCGGAAGCACTACGCGGACGCCGGCTTCGCGGTGACCCGCCTGGAGCGCGTCGGGAAGATCTACTTCGTCGTGGCGGCGCCCGCCGTTCCCTGAAGACGCCATGCCTGTTCGCGTCAACGAGGTCCGGGTCCGACGGTTCGCGGAATACTTCGCGGAAATCGGTCAGGTCTCCCCGTTTGATTTCTGCTCCGCCGGGGAGGGGACGCTCTTTCCGGTTCGCGGTTGCGCGGGCGTGATCGACTACTTCTTCTTCGTCACCGCGCACCAGTTCGGGTTCTGGCATCTTGACGGAGGCCGGTACGGCGGGCCCATGATCGCGCCCGTGGACGGCGTACCGCGCAAGGGCTCGGATTTCATCGTCGCATGCGCCACGCGCGCGTGGAACCGCGATCCGCTGTTCTTCGCCCGCGAGGAGCTCGCGCGCGCGGGCGAGGAGGGCTGGGCGGGGATCTTCCGGGACGACGCGGGCGTCAATCCGCTCCCGATGTGGCCCGAACATAGGGAGATCATTCAGCGCTACGCCGCGTGGCTGCGCGCGGCGCCGCGCCCGCCCGCGGAACTCGTGGCGGCGGCCAATGCCGCCCCGGAGCCGCTGAAGGCGTTCCTGGACGAGGCCGGCAAGGTCCCCGGCTATGCCGAGGACCCGATGCGGAAAAAGCTGCAATTGCTGGCGATCATCCTCGAAAACAGGCCGGAGCATTTCCTGCGCGTCACCGACCCTTGGAACCACCGGCCGATCATCGATTACCACCTCCAGCGCAGCGCGCTGCGGACGGGGTTGGTCGACGTCGACGACGCCCGCGTGCTCGCCGATCTGGAGGCCCGCCGCCTGGTTTCCGCGGACACCGAGCAGGATATCCGCTCGGCGGTTTACCACGCCGTGGCGCGGCTGGTGGAGCAGTCCGGCATGTCGGTTGCGGCGATCGACTATTTCTTTTTCATGAACCGCACACGGTGCCCCGAGATGCGCGAGCCGGATTGCCCCTCGTGCCCGGTCCGCGAGTTCTGCGCCCGCCGCACGAAGCTGTTCCAGCCGGTGTTCCGGACCGAGGCGTATTGAGGACGGCCGCGGCGCGGTCTCGCGGGAGCTCGATCCTCCAGCTTAAGGTAGTCTCGTTGTCCCCGCCTGGCGCAGGCGAAGGATATAATAGCGTCGGCCCTGCGGGTCTTCGCCTTTGAAATCCAACTCCACCAGCAGGCCGGTGATGGCGCCGTGCCAGCCGGGCGCGGCCGGGGCCGACTCGGCGTCCGTGTAGCAGACGAAGGTGTGCCGGCCGCTGACATGCCGGAATTGCTGGCGCGGACGCCCGGCCTCGTCGGTGTCCGACTTCTCGAACGTGGCCTCCAGCGTCGCGGGCCGGTCGATCAGTGGGCGCACCACGTCCCGGAATACGGCCTCCGGGCTCCGGGCCAGGTCCAGGCGCTGGAGGATTTCCTCCCAGGTCACGTCGGGTTCCGCCCGCGCGGGACAGACGAGCCCGAACAGCAGGAAGGCCAGGCCGAAAGACAGCGCGCGCTTCATGCTACGGTACGTTCGCCTCCAGGATCGGGTCGGTGAACATGATGTGCCCATAGGTCGGCCCCCAGCCGCCCCCGGCCTGGAGGTCCTGACTGACGGCCACGGTGTAGAGCAGCGTGTCCGCGTTGCGCTTGCCGGCGACCTGCGCGGTGAGGCTGCGCGTCGTCCGGTGGCGCAGGGCCGTCTGGGTGGTGTCCGTCCATTCCAACGCGCTTTCCTGCTTCCAGTCCGGGCTGATGATCGCCGTCTTGAGGACCCGCGCGCCGGGCTGGGCGCGCAGGACGAACTGCCCGGCGGACTTCTTCAACTCCGCCGCGTCCGCGCCGGCGTAGGCGTCCGGCGCCATCCGGGTCTCGGCGATGCGGGCGGCGCGCAGCCGGGCATCGGCGCGCTTGAGGTTTTCGATCCGCCGGTTCATCGCGTTGATCCGCTGGTCGCCGGTCTTCAGCAGGCCGGCGGCGCGGTCCACGATCTCCTGCGCGTTGCCGATCTGGTCGCGCTCGGGGAACAGGAAGGTCTCCTTCGAGGCCATGTTGACGTCCTGCTCGCGGATGAACTGCTCCAGGCGGCCGATGGCCGCGTCCGCGTCGCGGAGGTCCTGCTCGGCGTACTGGCGGCAGGAGGATTCAAACTGGACGAGGGCGTTCTCGAGGAGAGCGGCGACCTGTTTCAGGTCGTCCGTGGCCAGGTCGCCGAGGCCGGCCTTCTTGTATTCCGCCAGCGCGGCCGAGGCCTCGGCATAAATCCCGAGCCGTTTTTGCATTTCCGCCGGGTCCTGCGTGGCGCTGGACACGAGGTACTTGTCCGGATCGTGGCTGGATTGCCCGAGGCCGATGACGTGCGGGCGCATTCGGGCGAGCCAGGGCTCCGAGGCCTCGCCGGCGGCGGCGGCCTGCTGCCCGGCCGCCGCCTGCGCCTGCTGCATCGCGTCCGCCCGCCCGCCGGCCGCGGCCTCCAGTTTCGCGATGCGGCCCTGCATGGCGACGATGTCGGGGTGCGAAGGGGAGTACTGGCCCGCGTACCGCTGCTCGATCTCGGACATCTTCTCGCGGGCTTCCACGGCGGCGGTCTTCGCGGTCTCGATCTTCCATTCCTCGGACGCCACCGAGTTGGATTCCAGGGCGCGCTCCGCCCGGGCCAGGATGCGGTCCGCCTCCTTCAGCCGGAACGAGACGTTGCTTGGGAGCTTGTCCTGGGCGGAAGCGGTCATAATCCCGAGGCCTGTCAGAAGGATCGTCCATAGGCGGCTTGAGTGCATGGCGTACTCCTTTCTCCCTCACTTTAACCGCGAGAGACGGGTGGGCAAGTCCATTCCTTTGCGCGAGCTCGCTTAACCGTTATGGCGTGGCCGGGTACGTTGAAACTGGGGTTCATGGGGCTTTTCCCGCGAAGGAGCTCATGCGCATCTTGCCTGTTCTGGCTGCGGCTGGCGGCTTGGTCTGCGTAACGGTCCGGGCCGGCGCGTCCACGCGATACGTAGCGGCATCCGGCAGTCACTCGTCCCCGTACACCAACTGGGCCACCGCCGCGCACGATATCCAGACGGCCGTGGACGCGGCCTCCGCCGGCGAGACGATCCTCGTCACGAACGGGATCTACGACACGGGCGGGCGCGCCATGGACAGCGGCATGACCAACCGCGTCGTGATCAACAAGGCCGTGACCGTGATCAGCGTCAACGGGCCGGACTTCACGTTTCTTGTCGGCCAACCCTGTCCGACCAACGGCGCGAACGGGAGCGGGGCGATCCGCGTGGCCTACTTGAGCGGCGGCGCGGTGCTGGCGGGATTCACGGTGACCAACGGATACACCCTCGCCCTGGAAGACAGCGGCAGCGCCAAGACCAGCGGGGGCGGGGTGTACGTTTCCGGGGACGGGATGATCTCCAACTGTGTGCTGACGGGCAACGCGGCTTACTACTACGGGGGCGGCGCGGTCGATGCGGCGGTCCATCGCTCCATTCTGGCCGGCAATCGCGCCCGATCGAGCGGCGGCGGGGCTGATGAGAGCCAGCTCTATAATTGCATCCTTGTTGGCAACACGTCCTACGGGGGCGGCGGCGCGAGTTACAGCCGGTTGTACAACTGCACCGTGATCGGGAACACGGCCACCAACCGCGGTGGCGGAGTGTCCTACAGTTATTGCTTCAGCAGCATCCTGGCGGATAACGACGCGCCGTCGGGCGCGAATGTGTATTTCTGGTCCTACACTAACTGCTGCCTCTACCCCGCGACGACGGTCGGCGGGAACAGCATCACGAACGAACCGGGGTTCGTGGACGGCCCGGACGGCGACTATCGCCTTTCGGCCACGTCGGCCTGTATCAACGCCGGGCTGGTCATGCCCTGGATGACCGACGCGCGGGATTTCGACCTGAACGCTCGCGTCGTGGGCGCCAGCGTGGACATCGGTGCTTTCGAATACCAGGGCCTCTCCGATCCGCTCTTGGTGGAGATCGTTGCCGCCGATCTCCAGGCGGTTGTCGGATACTCCGTTCCGCTGGCCGGCCGGATCGTGGGTAACGCGGAGGGTTTTGTGTGGCAGTTCGGCGACGGCCGCGGCGCGACGAACCAGCTGTATGTCACCAATACCTACGCCGCGGTGGGCCTGTACGAGGTCACGCTGACGGCCTCCAACCTCGCCGGCGCCGTCGTCGCCACGGCGGCCGTGGAAATCGTCAGCGCGGACTACGCCTACTACGTGGCGACGAACGGCGACGACGCCGCGGCCGGCACGAACTGGGCGACGGCCAAGGCGACGATCCAGGCGGCGGCCGACGCGGCGGGGCCCGGCTGCACGATCTGGGTCACCAACGGCGTCTACGACCGGGGCGGGCGCGTTGTCTACGGCAGCTTGACCAACCGCGTCGCGCTCGACAAGCCGCTCTTCCTCCGCAGCGTCAACGGGCCGGACGTGACGATCATCGCCGGCGCGCCGAACGCCGACGGCGTCCCGGACGGCGCCGCGGCCGTGCGTGGCGTCTACATGGCCAGCAACACCGTCCTCGACGGGTTCACGGTGACCAATGGCCACACGCTGGCGGAAGGCGACACGACGCGCGAGCGCAGCGGCGGCGGGGTCTACGCGGGCACCACGAACGCCTTCATCACCAATTGCGTGATCACCGGCAGCACCGCCGACCGCTACGGGGGCGGGTGCTGCCGGGGCACTCTTTATAACTGCCGGCTGCTGGGCAACGCGGCCACGAACATGGGCGGCGGCGCGTATTCCGCGGTCCTGTTTGGTTGCCTGGTGACGGACAACGCCGCGCTGAATGGGGGCGGGCTTGCCAGTTCAGCGGCCCGGAACGGCGTCGTGCGCGGCAACCGCGCCGCGCAATATGGCGGCGGGCTCTACTCGGCAGCCGGGGCGTCGGAGAGTTGCACGGTCGCCGGCAACAGCGCGGGCACGAGCGGCGGCGGAGCGTATCGCGGTTCGCTCCTGAATTCCATCGTCTACTATAACGATGCGCCCACCGGCCCCGATTTCTTCGAAGGCGACTTTACGAACTGCTGCGTCGCTTCCTGGCCCGCGGGGGCCAACAACATCACCAACCCGCCGGGCATCGTCAGCACGCTGGACCCTCGCCTCATGCCGGGCGCCGCCGTCATCGGACGGGGCACGAACCAGCCATGGATGGCAGCCGCCGTGGACTGGGACGGCGCGCCGCGGATCACGGGCGCGTCGGTGGACATGGGGGCGTTCGAATTCGTTTCCGAATCGGAGTGTACTGGCGCGTTGAGCGCGGCGATTTCGTGCGCCTACACGCAGGCTCCCGCCGGGTTCTCGGTGCCGTTCGAGGCGCTTGTCGCCGGCCGGGTGCAGGGCTACGAGTGGGATTTCGGGGACGGCGCGCGCGCGACCAGCGGGTGCGTGGTCGGCCATGCCTTCGCGGCGGCGGGAGTGTTCCCGGTCGTGCTGACGGTGTCCAATCTCGCCGGTTCCGTCGCCGCGACGACGGAAGTCGCCATCGTGGAGCCGGACTGCAACCTGTATGTCCGGCCGGGCGGGGATGATGGCGCGGCGGGAACAAACTGGGTGACCGCCTTCGCAACGATCCAGGCGGCCGTGGACGCCGCGAGCCTCGGCTGCACGATCTGGTTGACCAACGGCGTCTACACGAACGGCGGGCGCGCGGTCGAGGCTGGCCTGACCAACCGCGCCGCCGTGGACCGGGTCGTCACCGTCCGCAGCGTCAACGGGCCGGCCTTCACGGCGATCGCGGGGCAGGGCGGTATCGGCCCCGGGGCGGTGCGCTGTGTCTGGCTGGGCAGCGGGGCGCGGTTGGATGGATTCACGCTGACCAATGGATTCACCCTGGCGACCGGCACGTCGGAGAAGCAGGGGGGCGGAATCTGGGCCGAGGGTTCGCTGGCCGTGGTCACCAATTGCTGGGTCGCCGGCTGCGGCGCGGCCGGGAGCGGCGGGGGCGGGTACGGCGGCAACTACCAGGCGTGCGTGTTCGATGGCAACACCGCCGCGCGTGGCGGCGGGGTCAGCGCGGCCGAGTTGGAGGGCTGTACCGTCACCAACAACCGGGCGAGTTATGGCGGCGGGACCGAGTACGGCACGCTGTCGGACTGCCGGATCAGCCGCAACAGCGCGACCAACGGCGACGGCGGCGGCGCATACGGCGGCACGCTGACTGGTTGCTTGCTGTCCGGCAACACGGCCGCCAACGCCGGCGGCGGCGCGTACAATGCACAATTGTCCGAGTGCACGCTGCTAAGCAACCTGGTCTCCGGCGCGACCGGCGAGGGCGGCGGAGCGTACGGGGGAACGCTCGTGGATTGCGCGCTCGTCCAGAACTCGGTCACGAACCATCCCTCGTTCGGAGGCGGGGCCTCCGCCGTTGACCTGGTCGGTTGCACCTTGACCAGCAACCGGGCCGATTACGGCGGTGGGGCGTACGGGGGAAGCCTCTCGAACTGCGCGGCGGGCTGGAACGGCGCGGCTTACGGCGGCGGCGCGTACGATAGCCTCCTGAACGATTCATCGCTGCACCATAACGCCGCGTCGAACGGCGCCGGGCTGTATCTCGGGTCCGCGTACGACACCGTATTTTCCAACAACACGGCCGTGGCGGGCGGAGGGGGCGCGTGCGCCTCTGTTCTGCACAATTGCCGCCTGCTCCACAACGACGCGGGCGAGGGCGGTGGAGCCGCGGGTGGGACGATCTACAACTGCGTCGTACTGAACAACACGGCCGATTACGGCGGCGGTGTGGCCTCGGCGGAGAGCTACAACTGCACCATCGTCGGCAACGACGCGACCTCGTTCGGCGGCGGCACGTTCTGGGGCACGCCGCGCAACTGCATCGTCTACTACAACACCGCCTTCGCCTCGGTGAATGCGTACTTCGGCTGGCTGACCAACTGCTGCAGCACCCCGATGCCGGACGGGACGGACAATTTCATCGCCGCGCCGAGGATGGCGGACTATGCCGCCGGCGACGTCCGGCTCTTGAGCAACTCTCCGTGCATCAACGCGGGGACGAACCAGGACTGGATGATCGGCTCGCGAGACCCGGACGGGAACCACCGGATCATCCTGAACGTCGTGGACGTCGGCGCATACGAGTACGCCTACCCAGGCGTCGACCACGACGGCGACGGCATCGAGACGGCTTACGAAACCGGGACCGGCGTCTACGCCGGGCCGGAGAACACGGGCACGGACCCGCTGTCGGCCGACACGGACGCCGATCGGTTGACGGACGGCGACGAGTTGACGGCGGGGAGCGATCCGACAGACGACGCTTCCTTCCTGGGCATGATTCTTCCTTCGGCGCAGGACGCGGCGGGCCTCATCGTGTCCTGGCAGAGCGCCGAGGGGAAGACTTACCGGCTCGAGCGGTCCAGCAACCTGGTCTGGGGCTTCGATTACCTGGTGCAGACCAACATCCCGGCGACGCCTGTCGTCAACACGGTTACCGACGCCACCGCGACGGGGACGGGCCCCTACTACTACCGCGCCGGCGTCGAGCCATAGATTCCGTTTCGGACTCTAGCCCGGATAATGCGCGATTGGCGCGCATTATCCGCCCAAAGGGCCGTGATGT
>ERZ795055.265-NODE-265-length-56220-cov-4.664453_pt1 | contig 56220 bp, 45 predicted proteins | sample MGYA00375139_ERZ795055 | MGnify/ENA primary metagenome ERZ795055 (study PRJEB30184, sample SAMN05720283) | anaerobic digester metagenome | isolation source: active sludge of municipal wastewater-treating anaerobic digesters | place: USA | collected 2015-01-23 ... | reverse complement strand
AAATCACCGGGCTTGCAGCCGTGCCACCCTTGTGGATTCAGATGGCCACGCTCCCATGGCCCGCCTCGGTGACGACACACCTGCGCTACATCACCAACTCGGGCGGCCACCTGCCCAAAGAGACATTACAAAAACTGCGCACGGCGTTGCCGCAAACCCAACCGTTTTTGATGTACGGTCTCACCGAGGCCTTTCGTTCCACCTATCTGCCGCCCGCCGAGCTCGACCGACGCATCGACTCCATGGGCAAGGCCATTCCCAACGCCGAGATCCTGGTGGTACGCGAGGATGGCTCAGCGTGCGCGCCCGATGAGCCTGGAGAGCTCGTGCATCGGGGCGCGTTGGTGTCGTTGGGCTATTGGAAAGACCCCGTGAAGACCGCCCTGCGCTTCAAACCCGCGCCCAATCAGCTGGCGGGCCTGCCGGTCCCAGAGCTGGCCGTTTGGTCGGGAGATACCGTGCGCCAAGATGCCGATGGCTATTTGTACTTCGTGGGTCGCCGGGATGAGATGATCAAGAGCTCTGGCTACCGCATCAGCCCCACCGAAATTGAAGAGATCCTCTACGACACCCAGCTCGTAGGTGAAGTGGCTGCGTTTGGCGTGCCGCACCCGGTGTTAGGCCAAGCCATCGCGGTGGTGGCCACGCCTGGCGCCGACGCCCAGGTCAGCGTCGAAGTGTTGCTCGACCACTGTCGAGAGCGCCTCCCCTCCTACATGGTGCCCACCCTGCTGCACCTGGTGGCGGGCCCCTTGCCACGCAACGCCAACGGCAAAATCGATCGCAAACAGCTGGCTCAAACGCTACGGCCGGATAACCCTGAGAGCGCCTCATGAGCCCACCCGACCTGCCGCATCACGTCCCCCAACACCAGTTTTCGGTGCACGGTCAGGAGCTGGTGGTGGGCGGCTTGCCGCTATCGCGCCTGGCCGCACGCGTGGGTGCCACCCCGTTTTACGCCTATGACCGCGCGGTGATTGCGCGACAAGTGGCAAAGCTACGCACCACACTTCCCAAGACACTTGAGCTGCACTACGCCGTTAAGGCCAATCCCATGCCGGCGGTTGTGCAGCATTTGGCGGCCTTGGTCGATGGTTTTGACGTAGCGTCGGCCCAGGAGCTACGCACGGCACTGGATACGGGCAAGTCACCGATGCAGATCAGTTTTGCCGGGCCTGGCAAAAGCGTCGCCGAACTGCACATAGCGGTGGCTGCGGGCGTGTTGGTGAACATCGAATCGGCGCGCGAGTTGCCGCTTTTGGAGCACGCAAGTCGCGCACTTCAACTGCCGGCGCGGGTAGCGGTGCGCATCAACCCGGACTTCGAGCTTAAAGGGGCTGGCGTCAAAATGACCGGCGGCGCCCGACCGTTTGGTGTCGATGTCGAGCAGGTCCCTGAATTACTTCGCGAATTGGCACAACGAAAGCTCGCCTTCGAGGGCTTTCACCTGTTTTGTGGTGCGCAAAACCTGCACGCCCAAGCGTTGGTAGAGGCGCACACGTTAACCTTCGAGCTGGCAATGCGCTTGGCCGAGCTAGCGCCAGCGCCGCTGCGCATTTTGAATATCGGGGGTGGCTTTGGCATCCCGTATTTTCCCGGGGACCCACCGCTGGATCTTGGCCCTATCGCCGCCGGATTAGAGCTCCACCTGGCGCGCGCCGCCCAACGCTTGCCGGGGATGCGCGTGGTGTTGGAGCTAGGGCGATACCTAGTAGGCGAGGCAGGCGTGTACGTCTGTCGCGTGGTGGACAGCAAACTCTCACGCGGCAAGCTGTTCTACGTCACCGATGGCGGCCTGCACCACCATTTGGCGGCCTCTGGGAATTTTGGCCAGGTGTTACGTAAGAACTACCCGGCTTGCATCGGCACTCGCATGCAAAGCGTCGAGCAAGCCGTTGCAAACGTGGTGGGGCCACTTTGCACACCGCTCGATGTGCTGGTCCAACAGATGGAATTGGCGCACGCCGACGTGGGTGACTTGGTCGTCATCTTTCAATCAGGGGCCTACGGCTTGTCGGCCAGTCCGACGCAGTTCTTGGGGCACCCAATGGCGCTCGAAGTCCTCGTCTAGGCAGCCTGACGCAGCAAAAAAACATCGGCGATCGCCGGAGCAGATATCAGGCGCTCAACACCCTAAAAGGGCGGGGCGAGTTGGCCGTCGTCACCGTTGCCCCAGCAGGCTACTTCACCGGTAACACTCAGGGCGCAGTTGAAATCGCTGCCGGCAGTGATGCTCAGGTAGGAGCCCGCAGGTGGTACCGACTCATTGTCGCCGTTGTATCCCCAGCACGCCAAGGTGCCGTTGGTTTTGAGCCCGCAACCGTGCAGGCCACTCACATCGACGCTTTGGTAGCTGCCCGCCGCGGGGGTGGATTGCCCAAAGTTGTCCAAACCCCAGCAAGTGGCCGCATGCGAAGCCGATACTGCACAGCTTTGTTGATTGCCGGCCACCACACTCAAGAACTCGCCAGCCGGCTGATCTGACTGGGTGTAACCGTTGGCCCCCCAACAAAACAACGCGGCATTGGGGTGCAACACGCAAGTATGCCAATCCCCGGCCGAAATCGACATCACGGCGCCTGCAGGCGTATCTCGTTGCCCCATGGTGTTACCACCCCAGCATGCCGACGACCGATCGGTGCGAATGCCACAGGTATGGTCTACGCCAGCGCTCAAATAGACAAACGGCCCCGCAGGCGGCGTGGCTTGAAGTACGTCATTGCTTCCCCAACAAAACACTTCGCCATCTGTTTTTAAGGCGCAAAAATGCACGCGCCCCGAGGTGACCTGCACAAAATCCACATCTGGGAAGGTCACGAGCGCATCGTAGCGAATCCCCCAGCAGACGATGCGGTTGTTGGCGCCAATGGCGCAGCTGGCGTCGTAGCCAGCGTCAATCTGCGCGGCCCAGAACGGGTCGGCTGGCGGCGGCTCCACCACCGGCGGCACGCATTGGCCGTAGTTGTCTGAGCTCGCGATGGCGCAGCTGGGGCCGGCACAAGCAAGCGTGCCGTCGGCCAACGTGGCGCAGGTGTAACCCGCGTTCACCGCCAAGTCGGTCAAGATCCCTACAGGCGGCACCGGTGCAGTCGCACCCCAACAAGTCGCAGCCCCAGCAGCACTTACCCCACACACGCCAGCGTAAGCCGCTACAAGCTTGGTGAAAGTGCCTGTGGGCGCAGTGGTCACGCTACCCCAACAATGGGCGATGCCATCGGCAGCAAGTGCACAACTGAAGTCCGTGCCGGTGGCCACGGCGACATAGCTGCCGGCAGGCGGCGTTGCCTCACCGCTGGTGTTCGAACCCCAACAAGCCACGGTCTGGTCAGCCTTCAGCGCGCACGCGTGGTATTCGCCCAGCGCCACGGCCGTGTAGGCACCCGCGGGCGGAGAGTTGATCGAACCGGCACTCCCCCAACAGTGCAAGCTCCCATCACTTTGTGCAATCGCGCAGGCGTTCATCACGCCCACCGCCAACGTGCTGTAGGTGCCAGCGGGAGCTGCGAGCTGCCCATAATCGTTGTTTCCCCAACAAACCAACGCGTCGGCGTTGGTCAACCCACAGGTCACGCGCCCGGCCGCGGCCACCTGCTGATAGGTCCCGGCCACCACGCTACCTTGCCCGTAGGCGTTGCTACCCCAACACTCAATGGCCGCGTCACTGCGCAAGGCACAGGCGTGGCGATAGCCCGCGGCCACTTGCACATACGTCACCGGTGTCACCGGGTCAGGACGGCCCAAAGGCTCCACGGCGTTCAACGTTAAGCTCTTGGTCACCGTCGCACCATCCAACTCACAGGTGAGTATGAAGGTGGTGGGGCCAGTAAGAGTCAGTTCAGAGGTGGCACCATTCACCACCGGACCGATGTCATGGTCCAACGCACAGGTTGCCGCTGTGGTAGGCGGTGGATTGTAAAACCAGCGCCACATCACCGTGGTGGGCACACCTTTGCGCAACAGCTCCGGGCTGGCCGCAAACCCCACGATTTCGCTTCCGGGCGTCACCGTTGTCACTGCAATCACCGCCGTCGCGGTGTCCTCCCCAGCGCTGCTTGTGCAGGTGAGGGTATAGGTGGTGTTGGCGCTCTGAGACACCGTCACCGCTTGGTTGCTCGTGACGTTGCCAACGTTGTGGTTGATGACGCAACTCGGTGTAGGTACCGGGGGCGTGGCGTATTGCCACGTGAAGCGAACCTCGGTGTCGGTGTCGGCAGCCACGCTGGCGGGGGTCGCATGGAAGTTGGTGATGCTGGGAGCTACTTCACCGTTGCCCACACTCACGAGCACGTCCATCCCGTCGGAGCCAGCAGTGTTCGCGCAATGCAGCGCAAAGGTAGTCGCAACACTCAGCGTGACACTGGTGCTTGCGCCATTCACCACCGTGCCCACGCCTTGGTCGATCACACAGGTGGGCGCTGGGGTCGGCTGATTGGCAAAGCTCCAGCTCCAAGTGATTGAAGTTGCTTCGTTTTCCAGGATCATGTCGGGGGTCGCGGTAAACGTCGCGAGCACCGGGGCGAGCGTTGCGGTGGGGTTGGGCGTGTGCTCTTTGGGAGTCGCCGCATCATCCCCGCAGGCCGCCTGGAACATGAGCGTAACTACCGAATAAATAATATGTTTCGCTGAGCTACTCATCATCGTCATCCTTGCTACGAGCTTAAGCAGACCATGCTGCTTGTACGCCAGAGTTTCCACTTCGTCACGGGTTGCTTAACATTTTGGCGGCAGCTCACAACGCTTACCGTAACCTGGTGGTTATCGAGGTGACGTCAGGCATCGGATCGACGAGGTGGAGATCTTGCCGCAGCGGGAGCGGTTGCGTGAACGATGGGAGGCTTTGCCCGACTGACTGCGGCAGGTGGACCACGAGTGCGTCCACCCTCGAACGGGCTACTGTGTTGCGAGCTACTCGATGGTGTAGGCGACGGTGCCGGTGCAGGCGGTGTTGGAGTAACAACCGGCCTTGATTGTGTAGGTGCCACCTTTGCCGGCAGGCACAGTGTAGCTCAGGTACGACAACGTGCCGACGCTATCGTCGTTGGAGCTGACCTCGGAGTTGCTGCTGTTCACCAAGCGCAAGAAGGTGTCGCCGGTACCAACCGAGCCAGTCACGGTGCAGGTGCCGAGCTTAATCGTCTGGCCAGCGGTAAGCGTGACCGCTTTATCGGTGGTGCCGGTCTTGGCGCTGTTGGTGTTGGATTCGCTGAAGGTGAACGAGCCACCCGTGCCGCCGGTGCTGCCGCCGCCCGTGCCCGCCGTGACCTTCCAAGCCACCGTCCCGGTGCAACTGGTGTTCTTGTAGCAACCCGCGCGCACTTCGACGGTGGCGGCCGCAGTGGCCACATACTTGATGTAAGAGCCGGTGCCGTTGCAGCTGTCGTCGTTGTTCGCAAGTTGCGTCGTGCCCTTGTACAGGCGCAGGTAGGTGTCAGCCGTGAAGGCCGCACCGGTCACGCCGCAGGTGCCGACTTCCAAGGTGTCCCCGGCCAAAAGCGTGATGCTCTTGTTACTGGTCGCGGTCTGAGCGCTGTTGGTGTTCGCAGCGGTGTACGCATAGCTCGTGGCCACCGGGTCGGTGGGGTCCGTAGGGTCCGTGGGATCAGTGGGATCCGTAGGATCGGTGGTACCGCACAGGCGCGTGCTGGTGGTGGCCGCACAAGTGGCGCTCACGGCATTGGCCACGTAGGTGATCTCTTCGCCCATACAACCCGTCTCTGCACAGACGTTCACGATGCTGCACGAGCCGCTCTGCACATAGTCGGTATCGCCGCGCACCAAGATGCCGGCCACGGTGTAACCATCAGTTTCGTAGACGCCCGAGCCCGAGTTGCCACCAAAGGTGTCGGTGGTGGCCGAGAAGTAGTCGAGGGTGCTGGCGCGCGCATCACGCACCTTGCCGCCGGCGTCAATTTTGAACGGGATGCCACTGCCGCAACCGATCACCGCGACACTCTGGCTCGCCGACATCGCGGTGTTGCCCGCGCGCACCGGGGCCGGGGTGAAACGCGGCGTGGCTGCACGATCCAGGCGCAGCACGGCAAAGTCGAGCTCGCGGCCGTTCACCGTGGCTTGCTGACGCGCCACGATGGTGCGGCAACTGAAGATGTCGGCGGTGGTGACGGTTTGCATCGCGGTGGCCGAGGTGCGGTAGTAGTTGAAGACGAAGCGGGTGCTAGAGCAGTCGGCAGCGTTGGTCACGCAGTGGCCAGCGGTGAGCACCAGGTCGTCGTCGATGAGCGTGCCTGAACAGAAGGCCGCGGTGGGATCATTCTGGAAACGCTGGGTCGAGCACAGATCGTAGGCGGTGCCCAACGTGTCGGCATTAAAAGTAACGTTCTGCGCGTCGCTGGTGTTGAGGGTGGAGGCTTCCATCAAAGCCACGGTGGCTTGCTCGGCGCGTGCGACCAACGAGGTATTTGTCGAGGCGTACACGTCTTGGCGGTTGTCGGTGCCGTAGACCACCTTCTCGGCGCTCTCACCCAGGGCATCGTTGCTGGTGGCAACCTCATCGACGCCGCAGGCGCTCAGGGCTAGGCCCACGACCAAGGTCAAGCTGCGCAGATGAAGGCTGTTCTGGGTGTGCATCATAGGTGACCTCACTTTTAGCTACGGACCACTACATTCGTATCCAAAAGACACCACAGACCTACGCCCTCCTACGTTTCTGGTCAACAAAAAAGATCAATAAAATCAGGTAGTTACATGTATTCCTGTGCCCCACAATGGAGGCCTAAGGGGGGGGATGTGGGTGCATGTTGCGCAAATGTTACTGGCGACAAAAATGAATGCGACGAAAATACTGCCAGTTAGCTGCGAATATGAAGCTGTGTTACGCGCCGTGGCCGAGTCTTAAAGTGAACAGTTGTTCAATTAAGACCGATCACGGCAAGGGCGGGGGAAACATTTTTTGCGGCGGGAGCTGATTTGCGCGCTAGGCGTTGCCGAAACTGATACCCAAGGATCGCGCGGTCTTCACCAAGTCGCCTGCGGGCGGCACGGTGCGCAGGTGACCGATGGCTTCGGGAATCGGCACATCCACGGTGTTGAAACCCTTCAAGGCCACCATGCGACCAAACTTGCCGTCGGCTATCAGCTGCACCGCACAGACGCCGAAGCGGGTACAGATCAAGCGGTCAAACGAAGTGGGCGCGCCGCCACGTTGCAAGTGGCCCAACACACAAACCCGTGTCTCTTTGCCGGTGCGCCGCTGAATCTCCTCGGCGACCACGGTGCCAATGCCGCCTAAGCGGGTTTCGCGATCGGCGGCACTCTTGCCCGTCGTGGTTTCGCCATGCCCTTCTTCGCGCGCCCCTTCTGCCACCACGACCAAAGTAAAGTGCTTGCCGATATGGCTGCGCTCCATGATCTTCTGACACACGACATCGTACGTAAACGGAATCTCCGGGATCAGCACCACGTCGCCGCCACCGGCAATTCCCGCACTGGTCGCGATCCAGCCAGCATGCCGCCCCATCAACTCCAGCACCATCACCCGCCGATGACTCTCGGCCGTGGTGCGCAAGCGATCCAGCGCATCGGTGGCCGCCGCCATCGCCGAGTCGAAACCGAACGTCAGGTCGGTAGCTTCCAGGTCGTTGTCGATGGTCTTGGGCACGCCCACGAGCGGGATACCATGATCAAACAGCTGCTGTGCGATGGTGAGCGAGCCATCGCCCCCCACCACCACCAACGCCTTGAGCCCCAAACGATGAAACGACTCGCGCGCCTCGTCGAGAATCGCCTTTGGAATGACGTTCACTTGCCCGTCGCCGGTTTTGGCCGCGAAGCGCCCCTGATTGGCGGTGCCCAGCACCGTGCCACCCACGAACAGCAACGCATCCATCTCATGGTAGTCCAGGTGCCGAAAGCGCGCCGGCTCAAGCAGGCCATCAAAGCCGCCCAAAATGCCAACGCACTCCCAGTCGCGCTGTGCCGCGGCCTTGACCACCGCGCGAATCACCGCGTTTAAACCAGGACAATCCCCACCGCCAGTAATGATCCCAATCCGTGAACTCATGGCCCCCACCCTTGGCAGTTTTTACCTACAGGTCAAGAGTGCTCATCATAGGCAATTGACGCCAGAGACCCAAACCGTTGTGGTACACAACCCCTTACCCACCCAACAGCGCCAAGTTTCTGGCCGCGTGTGCAACCCTGCGCGAGCCAAAAAACTGCCGCGCACGGCCGCGCGTGCCTCATGCCTGAGCAGACACCCGTTATCCCGAGCGTTTTGCGCTTGAATCGGCCAGCGCCACAAGCGCCTCACCGGTAACTCGAAACGTCGTCCAGTCGCTCATCGGTTGTGCGCCGAGCTTCTTGTAGAACTCTATCGCCGGCGCGTTCCAGTCGAGCACCGACCACTCAAAGCGGCCGCAGCCGCGCGCCACCGCCAAGCGCGCCAATTCCACAAGCAAACGTTTACCCACGCCTTGGTTGCGCCACTGTGGGAGCACAAACAAGTCCTCTAGGTAAACCCCGCGCTGCGCCAAAAACGTCGAGTAGTTGTGGAAAAACAACGCAAAACCCACGGGCGTTTTGGCCATTTCGGCGATGAGCACCTCGGCGCCGGGTTGCGGGCCAAACAGCGTCGCACGTAGCGAGCTCTCGGTGGCGGAGACTTGGTGCTCAAGTTTTTCATACACCGCCAGCGCCCGAATAAACGCCAGAATCTGCGGCACATCGGCCGCCGTAGCACTGCGAATCGTCACCTCAGCCATGCCTTCTACCTTCCTACGGATTTATTCAGGCTCATGGGCCAGCGGCGCATCGGGCGACACCACGTACCACTGCCGACCCTTCACCAGCTCTCGCTTCAACACTCCCTGCCGCTCCAACTCGCCTAACAGTTTGATAAATGAAGAAAATCCGAGCTCGCGTTCATCAAAATCGGGCTTACGCCGTACGATGGTTTCTTTGATAAACGACGGGTTGATGGGGCCGGTGGCGCGCGCCAACAGGCTCGCCACCACCTCGCGCACCATGCGCGGCACCTCGGGTCCATCACTTGCAGGCTCGGGGGCGATAGGGGCTTTCGCGTCCTGCCGGGCTTTGCGCACCGCGCGCTTGGGGCGCAGCTCCTCATGATGACTCTGCCGCTCGCTGGTCGGCATGTAAATGAACTCGTCGCAAGCTTTCACGAACATCGGCGAGGTGGCCTTTTTCACCGCCAAGCCGATCACTGTCTTATTGTTCTCGCGCAGCTTGTAGGCCAACGGGCAGAAGTCGCTGTCCCCCGACGCGATCACAAACGTGTCGATATGCTCGCGGGCGTAACACAACTCCAACGCGTCGATGACGAGCCGCATATCAGCGCCATTCTTGCCGGCGCGGGTCGAGGGCGGCACGTCAATGAGCTCCACCCCCAGCTCATGCAGGCGGCGCGTGGCATCCCGAAACCGCGACCAATCGCAATAGGCGCGCCGAAACACCACCTTGCCGCGCTCCAGCAAACGTTCAAGCGGTGTGCTCAGGTCAAACGCGCCTGGGCTAATGCCGGTGTTGGTCACCAGGTTTTCAAAGTCGATGAACAGCGCGATGCGCAGGCCCGTGGGATTGTCCATAGGCGTAGGCGCGCACGAGATGGGGGAGGTGTCAACAGGGGGAGTCGCCGCGCCGCCCGTTCTCAAGCGGTGCGACCTTGTGGCCTCGCGCTACGACGCACTCCAGGTACCGCCGCCCTGGGTGCAGCTGGTCTGGTAGGTGGCCAGTTGCTCGGTCGGAATGTCGTAGTAGAACGTCACATATTGCGACGGACCCGCGAGGCCCGTGCACTTGCCCGACAGACCTGCCGTGGTGCAACGGCCGCTCGAATAGGTGGCACCCGCTTGCGCACAACCCTGTTCGGTGGTGGTAGGCGTGTAGCCCGAGCCGATGTACTCCATGCAGGCCGTTACCTCACCCACCACCAGCTCGCAGCTCCCCGCAAAACCGGTGCTCGTGGCGGTGCAGCTCAAGCCGAAGGGCTCATAACCATCGTCGCAGTTGCACACGGCATTGCCACCGCTCAACTCGCAGGTGCCGTGGCCGGAGCAGGTCTGGCCGTCACAGGTGGTGGCGCTTATGAGCGTGCAGGAGGTGCCGTTGGGCAGGTAGCCGCTGTCGCAGCTGCACACAGCCACGCCACTGACAAGGCTACAAGTGCCGTGCCCCGAGCAGGTCACGCCGCTGCAGCTTGCGGTGTTGTGGTTGCCGCCGGTGGTGTCATCATCCGAATCGTCACTACCGCAAGCGTTTACGGCCATCGACAGGGAGGCGCACAAAGCGACCCGAAGCAATGCATTCATGGTTCAACATTCCTTGTTTGTGGGGATAAGCGCCCGGCACGTTAATGGAGACTAACGCATTGGGTCAAGCACCTGGAGCGCCTAGCACCTTCGCCGGGTCACACCAACATCCTGATTCTATTGAACAATGCCCCTGCAAATCAGCACCCCCCAAGGTGCGTTCGGGGTGGTTCTGCGGTCATGCCTGACACCTCAAGGTAACAGCAACTCCAGAGGCGGTTGCCTTCGTGCCTGTGGGCCGCGGCTGTGTCACAGTGGCAGGGCGCTTGCATCACGGGGCGCAGGAGGGCCAGTCACCGCTGGCGACCATGCTGAACGCACCTACCCTTTGGCCACGTTGTTTGCTTGTCGCTGTTGCCGTTAGTGCTTGTGACGACGACCACGCGTCGATCGAGCCAACCCCCAACCCAGCCTGCGTGGTGGCTGCCGATTGCGCGCCTCCCAACGTATGTGAGGCTGGCAGTTGCGTCACGCCGTGCAAAACTCCTGCAGCCTGCGATGCGCCGCTGTACTGTGTGGCTGGCTATTGTCGCCCGTATGAATGCGACAGCGATAGCCAGTGCCCAGAGAGCGCCGCGCAATGCCTGACACCCGACCTATCAACCGACTGCCAGGGCGAGCGCGCGCTCGGGTTATGCGCTGAAGGTCGCTGCGTGCGCATCCCTGATGACTCCGGGTGTGCGGGTGTATGGCATGGCTGTCCCAACAACTTGCGAGCCATCGCCTGCGGCGCGAGCGCCGTGCAAACAGCCCCCAGCTGCCCAAGCCAATGCCTCTCGGCCCTCGACTGCTTGGAGGGCTACGAGTGTCTGGAGGGCGCGTGCCAGAGCCCTGTGGGAACGCCACCTATACTGGGCAACGCCCCGGACCAATGGCTCAAGGTGGGTGTCGCTATGACCCCGCTCGCGCTCGCGAACTACGCCCTCGCCACCGACGGCGATGCCATCGACGGCTATGCGCTCACGAGCGGCAACCTGCCAGCCGGCCTGACCTTGGATGCCACAAGCGGCATGATCCAAGGCACACCCCAAAACGCCGGCACCAGCACCGCAAACTGGGTCGCCTGGGACGATGACGGCTATGCCACCCTGCCCGATGCCATTAGCTTCACCATCGCTCCTGCCGAGGTCACAACAACCTGGCAAGGACCCGAGGTCCAGGTGGTTTGGGTGAACGGCTTCCCGCGCCTACGTATCAATGGCGTCGATGAGCTGCCGTTTTTCTTCACCGCCAATACCCAAGGCGGCCTGCAAGACAACTGGGAGGCATTTGACGCGGAGGTGAGCTTTGCCGAGCAGTTTGGCGTCCCAATCTTATCCTTGTGCTTGGGCAGCTGGGGCTACTCAGACACCGAACCGCTCACTCCGGAGATGCGTACGCTGTTCGACCGCACCCTGGCCCACCACCCCAATGCCTACCTGCTGCCGCGCGTCTACTTCCACCACTACGGCGACCCCAGCCAGGTGCTGATGACGCTTACCGATGAGGCGAGCCACCACGTCTTCAACGCGCTCACCGAAACCTGGGTGGCCGACCGTCAACGCGCCTTAGCGCTGCTCCTAACCGCGCTCGACAAAGCCTACCCAGGGCGCATCCTGGGCGTGCACCTAAGCTACATGCAAACCGGAGAATGGTTTTTTCCCGAACCGGAAGCGGGTCGCTTTGCAGACTACAGCAGTGGTACCGCGGCCGGCTTTTGTGCCGCGCTGGGCCTGAACCCAGGGGATCCGGATTGCGCATTGCCTACCCCCAGCGAGCGCAACACCGCCACCGTGGGTAACAGCTTCTTAAGTGCTGAGTCGCCCACGGCGCTGCGCAGCATCCGCATGAACCAATACCTGTCCCACCAAACCACCTTCGCCATCCGCGCGTTGGCCCAAACCGCCAAACAGGTGAGTGGCGGCCGGGCTTTGACGCTGGCGTTCTACGGTTACCTGTACGCCTTGGCCGATGTGCGCTTAACCGGCAGCGGCCACTTGGCGCTGGGCGAGCTGCTACAAGAGCCGGCGCTCGATGGTATCACCGCGCCGTACCAATACACCGCCTCCACCCGCCAAATGGGCGGCAACTTTTTGCCGCATGGGCCAATGGATTCGCCCGCTTTACACGGCAAGCTGTGGATCCACGAAGACGACACCGAAACCCACCTGTGCAGCGACTGGCAGTGGCTCAGCTGCGACCAGGCCCAAAGCCTCACCGATAGCTGCTTCTTCCTGCGCCGCAACGCCTATGCCGCAGCATTGCACAAAAACGGCCTGTACAACTTCGACCTGTTGTTGGGCGGCTGGTATGGCATCCCCTCCGAACCCACGAGCAACGACTTGTGGTTGAACATCAACCTTGTGCGAGGCCGCATCGGGGCCATGACCGACCTGCCGGGCCCCCACAGCATGCAGCCTCAAGTAGCTATATTTATTGATGATTTATCTCCAGCCTACCTGCCTTTGGCGGGGCCGGCCGGGGGTCACGGTGAGTTCAACTTTGCGACCAACATGCAGCCGGTGGAGGCCTTGGCCGGTATCGGCGCACCGGTGCGACACTACCTGTTGTCCGACCTGCTGTTGCCGAGCTTCGACGCCAGCCAAATCCGCTTGGCGGTGTTTCCCAACGCCTTCAGGGTCACAAGTGCGCTCGCCAACGCAATTCACACGAAGCTTGAGGGGGCTGGGCGCACACTGGTTTATCTGTACGCTCCCGGGCTCCTAAACGACAGCGAGGTGGCCACCACGGCCGCCATGACGAGCCTCACCGGCATCCAACTCGTGCGTGGCACAGGCCCGGCCTCGCTCACCACCGAGTTTGCCGATGCCGGCCCGATTCCCGCCATCCGTGCGCAGGCCGGCAGCCGCTATGGCGTGACTTACGGTGTCGACCCCTGGTTCTACAGCGACGATGCCAACGTCACGGTACTGGGGCGCTACTTCGGCCGTGGCCAAGCTGCCTTGGTGCTGCGCGAGTTTGGCGACTATCGCGTACTCTTCTCTGGCTCGCCCGAGCTACCCGCTGCCATCTATCAAGGCCTGGCTGAGTACGCCGGCGTACATCGGTACGCCACGACCCTGGGCGACACCCTGGAGGCCCAAGGTAACACCTTGTTATTACACGTAAATCAGGGTGGCAGCCGGACCCTGACGCTACCGTTTGTAGCCGCTTCGGTGCGCGAAGACACCCTCGACCAAGTACGCGTGGTGTGTAGCAGCTGCAGCCAGTTCACCACCACGACCCTCGATGCTGGCGGCTCGGCGCTCTACGTGGTTCAGTAACCCTAAATCGACAAGCGGTGTGTAGATCAGCTGGGTAGAACAGGGTTGAGGAGACTCTTTATGATGGTCATCGGTGCCCGGCGGTTGCGGCGATGGTTGGTGGTGCTGTGTTGTGGCGGCTTACTGCCCCAATGCAACAGCGCCAACCCTGCGGGCGATTGCGTAAACAACAGCGCGTGCGCTGAGGGCTTTCTCTGTCAGGCTGGCACCTGCATGCAAGCATGTATCGACACGCCCTCGTGCGGCGAGGGTAGCTACTGCCTGGAAGGAGTCTGCCAAACGTTTGAGTGTTTAAGCGACAGCGACTGTCAGGCCGACACCTTTACCTGTACCGACGTGGAGCTTACCAGCAATTGTCAGGGGCAGCGGAGCGTCGGCCGTTGTCTGGAGCACACCTGCCTAAAACTCGACGACGACTCGGCGTGCGCCGATGTGCTGCATGCCTGTCCCGACAACTTCAAAGCCGTACCGTGCACGAGCAGCGCCAACCAAGCGCCGCCCGTGTGCCCAACCCAGTGCAGTGGCGACGCCGACTGTCTGGCAGGCTACGGTTGCACGTTGGGAGCTTGCAGCTCGGGCACCGGCCAACCACCCGTGTTGGTGCCCGCCCCCGACCAAGCCTTGCGCGTAGGGGTGGCGATGACGCCACTCAACTTGGCGGGCTACACCATCACCACTGACGGCGATGCTATTTTGGGCTACGAGCTGCTAAGCGGCAGCTTGCCCACCGGGCTTACCTTGCTTACGGACACCGGGGTCATCAGCGGCACGCCCACCGCCGTCGGCACAAGCGCGATCACCTGGAGCGCGCGCGACAAAGACGGCACCCAAGCCAGCGGTGACAGCTGCCAGTTCACCGTGACGGCGCCCGCCACCCCGCCGCAGTTGAGCACGGCTCCCAATCAAAGCCTCACGTTAGGCACCCTCTATGCGAGCTCACTTGCGCCCTACGTCACGGCCACCGATGGCGACTTTATTACCGGTTACGTGCTGTTGGGCGGCACCCTGCCACCGGGCATCACCTTTAACACCAGCTCGGGGCTGTTGAGCGGCACACCCACAGGCCTGGGCGTGTTCACCATCACCTGGACAGCCGCCGACAAAGATGGCCAAAACTCCACCGGCAGCGCCCTGCAACTCACCGTAAATACCGGCACGCCGGTGATCATCTATTCCGACAGCCTAGGCGGTGCCGCGATGACGAGCATCCCGCGCGGCGCCTATCTGTATGGGCGCGTGCTCGCGTTGGGCCCCAACAATGTACAAGCGTGTGTGGAGGTGATGGGGGTGAGCGACGGCGCCTGTGCGGCGCCGCCAAGCGGCTGGACCAGCCTCCCCAACGCCGATTGGTCCTACGATAGCCTAAGCGGTGAATGGCGGGCGCAAATTGCGCCGTGTACCTTCCCAGTCAACAACTATCGGCAGTTTGCCCGCGATGCCAACACCGGTGCGCAGTCCAACCTGGTGTTCGCGTTGATCGAGACGTGTCGCTGGATGGCGCAATCATTCCCTTGCGGCGCCACCCCCACCAGCAGCTGTGACGTCGCCAATGTCAATGCCACGCTTACCTGGGATGGCTCGCCCTGGAAATGCACCTGCCTCTGTTACTGAGCCTCAACCGCGCCAGGCGATATCCCAAAACCACGCCACTGGCGCACCGCCGCAGGTCACGTGAATCTCAGTCGCCCCAGCCACCTCCACGGCCCCGTGAATGAAGCCACAGGTGGCCTCACGAAAGTCAGCAGGCAGGTCGGGATAGCCTTCGACAGTCAGGCGGCCATGCCCCACCCCAAGCCGCTCAAAGTGTGCAACACCCTGGCCATGATACGTACGCCACAAACGGGGTGAATGTTTGATGAGCGTCTCAACGCTCAGCACCTTGAGCAACATCCGATAGCCGCCTTGCAAGTTGTCGCGGGCCATCTCGATGCCAAAGCGGCGCAGGCGGTCGTTGGCACCGAGCTCTGGGTAAAACAGCGGCCCACCCACCCGGAACAGCCTGGTGACGTACTCGATACTCACGGTGCTAATTGGCAAAACGTCACGGAAGGTGCGCAACTCATCGTGTGACAGTTGCGCCAAAAACGCCTGGCGAGCCTCGACGCTCTGCGTCGCCAACAGCTCACGCATAAAGACCACGCCTGTGCCCTTGTAGCTCCCCATCACGCTCCCTGCGGTGCCTTCTACCGACGCGAGGATGTGCTCAACAACCCCTCGGCAGTCAAGAAACATGACGCATGAGGTCGAAGTTCCTTGCCACTTTGGATTCCGCTGCTATTCTGCCTCGGCACGACGAACCAAGTGGGCCAAGTGCTAATGAATACTGACTATCGTCCGCTGTTGGCAATCATTACGGGACTCTTCGAAGTGGGTGTGGCCGGCTGGGCCGTGTTAGGGCCTGGGCGCCGCAACATCGTTCGCCCCACGGTGGCGCTCCTGCTGCTGTTGGCCGGTTACCAGTTCGCCGAGGTGTTCGTCTGCATGAACACCTCCGAGATCCGCTTCGCGCGCGTGGCGTTCATGGACATCATCTTCTTGCCACCCACTGGCCTCTGGCTGTTGGCACAACTGGGGGCACAGGATTACCCCAAGATCCGGCGCGCCGCTGGCACCACCATCGGCTTGGCCGGCCTGCTTGCCACCTGGGTGTGGGTTGACCCCACCTTCGTCACCCGCTCGGTGTGTGAAGTGATTCTGGCGCGCTACGTGAACCCGACACCGCTGTACCCTATTTACGCCGCGTTCTACATGCTGGGCTTGGGAGCGATGCTGATTGGCGCTTCACTGGGCATGGCGCATCGCGAAGACCCGCTGGATCGCCAGAACATGGCCGACATCCAAATCGGCACCATCTTGTTCGTCGTGCCGGGCATCTTCTTCCAAATCCTGTTCCCGAAATACATTGGCACCAGCCCCTCGATGATGTGCCACTTCGCGGCGTTCTTAGGCATTGCCTTGTGGCACATGCTGGTGCGGGAACGCCGCTGGGCTTTGGCTCACAGTCAGGCGAACGCGATGCGCTCCGTTACCAGCCACTTGTTGGCGCGCTAGCCGTCGGCTCACACACAGCATCAACATCGTTTAGCGAGCCAATTGCAGCGGTGGGCGGGCGTAACCGTTCGGGAACGGCTCGGCCTCTTCACGGCGTTGCACTTCACGATAGGTCAAGCGCTCTTCCTCGATGCGTGCCTGGTAGGCGCGCAGCCGCGCCGAGTAACCGCGCTCACCAAACGCCGCAACACCAATCACCCCGACGTTGCGGGCGCTACCGGTGAGGGCCGCGTAGGAATCGCGCACCGCACCAAACCGGAACGCTGCCACCGCCGCTTCGCTCTGGCGAAAGCCTTCGACTTCGAGCACGCCGTAGGCCTCGATCAGATAGCCGCGTTTGCCATAACCAGCGTCGCGCCCGTCCAGCACGTCTAAGCCGTCCACGCTCAACACCACTTCAAAGCGCTCGTTGGTGTTATTGCGCACCATGATGGTGTAGCGCTGATTGTGCTCCCCCACCGCCACCGTGCGGCCGTTGCCACGATAAGCGGGCAACACGTTGCCCGAGTCACCACGCAGCCACACGGACAACGCTGAGCTCAAGTTAGCGCTGGCACTCGTGGCATAAGCACCGCTACCCGCCATGGCGCGTGCGCCACGCGCGTCGTTGTAATTGAGGCTGGCGCTGTAAGTCGGACGCCCGCCATCGCGCTCAAACGGTACATTGGTCACCGCGGAGTAGCGCGTTTCACCCCAACGAGTGCCAAGCCCCGGTCGACTCTCTTCGGCAGCTTGAGGCATCGGCTTGTCACTGCGGCTGATGCCACCCATACCCGTGCTGCTACTTGCGCGGCCACGCGCGGGCGACGAGGGAGGGGTGGCGTCGGCTGAAGTCTTGGCTTTGGCTTCGCCGCGGAAATCACCCTCAGGAGCAGCGGTGGCGGGTGGCACCGGCTGTTCATTGTGGCCGCGTAAATCATCCACCGGTGCCGGTTCAGCGACAGCCCCGGTGTCGTGCCACCCTTGCTCCGCCGCAGCGCCCGCAGGCGGACGCGCAAAGCCACCTTCGTCGACGGGCTCTGGGAGCGGTGGGGTAGGCTCGTTCATGACACCGTTGCCGGTTTCACTTGGCAGCGGCGGTGGCATTTGTTCAGTGGCTTCAACGCAGGCAAACAGCAAGGCAGCGACAACAACGGTAAGGGTTCGCTTCATGGCTCGTACCTCCAGGTTCTGGGAGGTATGTCGGGCATCCGTAAAAAAGTGGGAAACACAGGAGAGGAGGGGTGTGGGAGCACCTCTGGCGGCTCATGGGCGGCTCATGTTCCAGATGCCATGATCGCGCGCCCCCCAAAGCCCCGTTGCGGTGACCCATGCCCGCTACCGGTATGCCAAAAAGCACCCGGTGGCCGCTCAACGACCATTCCGGAGGTCTAAAAAGGCTGTCGGGCTGGCCCCTCAGGATCACCGCTTTGCCAAGCTCATGATGCACCGCGCCCAAAGCTCGACACGCGACCCCAAGCGCCCCGTTGTGCGAGGCTCACGTGAACACCGTCATGACAAAGCTCTGGTTGTGCTGATGACACAGCGCTTCCGGTGTGGTGGGGCAAGGGTGGGAGCGGCGTTACGAGCGTTCCGGGACGCGGAGGGAAAAAGACCCTCTGCTAACCACGTTGGCATCTGGCATGATCGTCCCAAAGGGCCACACCACTATCTGGGTTGTTAGAGGTACAATGATGATCGCACTGCCTTGTCTGATGTTCCTGGTGACCGAGGCACCTACCCCACTCACAACGACTGTCGATGAAAGCTGGTTGTTGGCACAGGTGCCACAGGCGCTGGCCAAACTCGGAGACCCTTGGGACGGTGCCACAGACGCTGCGCTAGAGGGAACTCGGGCATTGACGCCCGATGACCCGATGTGGCGTGAACTCACGCCGCTGTTTGCCACGTTGGCACAACGAGAACCAAAGGGGATCGCGCCACGGTCCATCCCATGCCAAAAAACTTGCCCATGGTGGAAACTCGCCTCGGTCGACCTTGATCATGACGGCCAACCAGAGATTGTCATGACCGGCGGCAACGGTCCGGCGCCATATTTTGCTGTCTTGCAGCGACTGAACGTGAGTCCGAAACCTAACTGGCGCATCTTGTACGACGCGCCTTTTCGTTACCTGGGCGCAACCACGCACGACACTGGCCTCTATCTGTTCGCGGGTTTCGACGGCTATGGCGTCGCAAGTCCTACCATCATGATCGCTCGCATCGACGCACCTAACAGCGACAAGCCCACGCCCTGCCGGTGGCAGTTCAACTTGCTAGAGGCGCTGCCCAATAAACTGCCCACAACCGTTGACGCGATACCCGCAACAACCCTTCGCCAAACACAGTTGCGCACAACCCCCATGGTTGACGATGCACCCAACGACCGAGGCCTTGGTGAAGTTTTCCCTGGCAACCTGTTCCAAACCCTCACACAAGCCTCCAGCGGCTGGTGTTGGTCGACGCCCGAGGCTGACCCCGAGCGTGATTGGTCGCTTTGCCTGTTTGTCGGCAACTCACCGCTTGGGCGACCAAAGCCACGCGCGGCGATGCTCAAGGCGCGAAAATTGGTTCGAATGCCCCTCACCTGCGGCAGCGAGTTCTTAGTGGGTTGGCTTCGCGTCAGCGATTGGCACACGCCCTGAACAAGGAGAGTCTGCGCGAACACCACTTCGCCAGGTGAGACCTCAATCATGCGTCGACGGCACGGGGTTGGCGAACGCTGCTATTCGCAACGACAACTCATCACGTACGCGGCGAAATGCATCTATACGAGCCTCGGCGTCGGTGAGGGGGACTGGGTCGGAGAGTTGCCAAACTTGCGCAGGCCGGCTCGGGTCAAACGACAACGTCGCCTCCTCCCCCAGCACCACGATGGTATCAATGTCGCCCATCGGCACGTCGCTTAACGCTTTGGGTCGTTGCGCCGAGATATCGAGCCCCACCTCACGCATCACCAGCACCGCGTCCGGGTGGATGCTGCCCGTAGGTGCAATCCCTGCGCTCCAGACATGCACACCGGTGGGTAACACTTTGCGGGCCCAACCCTCGGCCATTTGGCTGCGCGCCTGGTTGTGGCGACAAATAAACAACACTCCGTGCGGGGCTGCGACGCGACCTTCGGCCTCAACATGCCCCACGTGGCGCACATCTTTGCCTTGGGTCTTGAAGATCACCAGCTCCGCCACGTTGGTGACATGATCGCCGATTCGCTCCAGGTACTTAGCGATGGATTGCAGGCGCATGGCGCGCGGGATCGCGCGTGGGTCGGCCATCATGTAAGTCAACAGCTCGCGAAAGATTTGGCCGTAAAACGAGTCCACGTGCCGATCGGTTTCGATCACCTGCTGGGCCCGACCGCTGTCTCCCACCACAAGGGCATCCAACGCGTCGCGCAGCATCTGCTGCACCAGCACCGCCATCGCCGGCAAGTCGATGAGTGGCTTCAACAGCGGCTCACCGTTGAGCTCAATGGCGCGCTCACAGATGTTCACAGCCAGGTCGGCCATCCGCTCCAGGTCGGTCACGAGCTTGAGCGTGGTGGTCACCATCCGTAGGTCAGAGGCCACCGGTTGCCGACGAGCCAAGATGCGGTGCGCCAAACCATCAATGAGCACTTCTTGGCGATTGACGCGGTGGTCAAACGCAATGGTTTGCCGCGCTAACTCGTTATCTCGCTCGGTCACCGCGCGCATGCTGCGAGCGATCATCGCCTCGACATTGGCACCCATCAGCAGCACCTGGTCGCGCAGCTCGTGCAACTCGGCCTCAAACTCCCTGTCGGTGTGCTCTCGTACCATGGCGCTCATCCAAACCGCCCGGTGAGGTAATCCTCGGTGCGCGGGTCTTTGGGGTTGGTAAAAAGTTGCTCGGTGGCGCCGCTCTCCACGAGCTGCCCCATGTAGAAGAAGGCCGTCACGTGGGCCACGCGCGCGGCCTGCTGCATGTTGTGAGTCACGATGACCATCGTGTAGCGACCGGCCAGCTCGTGGATGAGCTCTTCAATGCGCGCGGTGGCGATGGGATCCAAAGCCGAGCAGGGCTCGTCCATCAGCAACACCTCGGGCGCCACGGCCAACGCCCGAGCAATACAGAGCCGCTGCTGTTGGCCGCCCGAAAGGCTTGTGCCCGGCCGATCCAAGCGGTCTTTGACTTCATCCCACAAGCCGACTTGCTGCAACGCCTGCTCCACCACCGCGTGTGCGTGCTTGGGACGCTCACGATTCAACGTCAAACCGGCCAACACGTTGTCGCGAATGGATAAGAACGGAAACGGCGTGGGCTTTTGGAACACCATCCCCACCCGGCGCCGCGTCACCACGGGATCGACCGTGTAGATGTCTTGCTCCCCCAACCACACCCGACCCTGCGCGCGTGCGCCGGGCACGGTTTCGTGCATGCGATTCAAGCAGCGCAAGAATGTCGACTTGCCACACCCAGAGGGTCCAATGATGGCGGTCACTTGGCGCTCGGCAAGCGCAAGCGTCACACCTTTCAACACCTCTTGGGTGCCAAACCAGGCACGTAGATCATCGGTGCTCATTTTCGCCGATGACCGAGGTCGCTCGGGCGGAAACGGCAGCGGCGCGGGCGTGCTGCGTGAGCCTATCGGGCGCACGGGCCCTGCGATCGCCGGTTCTAGTTCCATCATAAGGCCATTCCTCCACGAGCGCGGCGGGTGACAAAACGCGCGCCCAGGTTGGCTAGAAGTACCAATGTTACGAGCACCAGCGCCGCAGCCCAGGCCTGCTGGTGCCAGGCTTCGAAGGGGGACGACGCGAGGGTGAAAATCTGCAACGGCAACGCGGCCATCGGCTCGCTAAGGTTCCATGCCCAGTACTGGCTGCCGAAAGCCGTGAACAGCAGTGGCGCGGTCTCACCGGCTGCGCGTGCCACTGCCAACATGATGCCTGTGGCCACGCCAGGCAGTGCGCTCTTGAGCGTCACCGAGAGGGTCACCCGCCACGCAGGTAGACCCAACGCCAACCCAGCTTCGCGCAAGTGTATCGGCACGAGCCGCAACAGCTCCTCGGTGCTGCGCGTGATCGTGGGGAGCATCAACACGGCCAACGCCAAAGCGCCAGCAAACGCCGAAAAGCCATGCATCGGCATCACCACGGCGGTGTAGACAAACACGCCCACCGCAATGCTCGGCGCCCCGGCCAACACGTCGGCCACAAAGCGCACGATCTGGACAAAACGGCTCTTGCCGCCCTCCGCAAGCGCGATGCCAGCCAAGATCCCCAAGGGCATGGAGAGCAAGAGCGCCACGCCCACCATGATACCGGTTCCAAGCAGCGCTTGGCCGACGCCACCACCCACTTCGCCAAAAGGCTTGGGCAGCTCAGTGAACAGCGCGAAGGAAAGCCCGCGGGCGCCGTGACTGACGAGCCAAACCAACACGCTGACGAGCGGCACCAAGGCCAACAGCGTTGCCAGGCCACATAGGCCGCGGCCCAAGCGATCGACCAGGCGCCTATGCCGAAAGAGACTCACCGCGCGCCTCCCGGGCTACGAGCAGCGCTTCCGGCCACCCGCCGCACCAACCCACGAGCGCCCAAGTTCAAAAGCAGTGTCACGGCGAACAGGCTCAAACCGACAAAGGCCAAGGCACCCAAGTGCAACTCTTCGGTGGCTTCGGCGTACTCGTTGGCCAACAGGCTGGCCATGGTTTGTGCGGGGGCAAACCATGACAGCGAGATGTCGGCACGGTTGCCAATCACCATCGTGACGGCCATGGTTTCGCCCAGCGCCCGCCCGAGGCCCAGCATCATCGCGCCCACGATGCCGGGTAGAGCCTGAGGCAACACAGCATCGCGGATCATTTCGAAGCGAGTGGCCCCGAGCGCCAGTGCCGCCTCACGCTGCGCGCGTGGGATCGCTAAAAGCACGTCCCGACTGATCGCAGCCAAGGTCGGCAGAATCATCACGGCCAACACAAGGCTTGCGGCCAGCACCCCGAAACCGATGGAGGCGCCTGAAAAGACTGGCAAAAACCCTAGCCAAGTTTGCAGTTGAGGTTGCACTGTGTCGCGTAGCCACGGCACCAGCACAAACACACCCCAAAGCCCGTAAACGATGCTCGGCACCGCGGCCAACAGCTCCACAGCCACCGTCACCGGTGCTTTGGCGCCCTCAGGAGCCAACTCCGCCAAATAAACGGCCACACCCAGGGCCACGGGCGCGGCGATGAGCAACGCCAACAGTGATGTCAAAACGGTGCCATAGACAAACGGCAAGATGCCGAACGTGGCGCCTGCTGGGTCCCAGGTGCGCCCGGTAAGGAGCACCGGACCGAACACCTGCAGCGCGCCCAACGCTGCCCGGCCTAGCTGCAAAAGAATTGCCAGCAGCAGCAGCACGAGGAAGGCGGCGGCGGCCACGGTGAGCCCCCGAAACCAACGATCGGCCACCGAGTGGGTGGACGCGGTAGGGTTAAGTGACGCTGCCATGATCGACCTATGGCTTGCCCAGCGTGCTCAACAGCTCTTGCCCCCGCTGCACCACCGCCTGCGGCAGCGGCGCATAGTCGAGCGATGCACCCAACGGCTGTCCAGTGGTCAACGCCCAGGACACAAAGGCTTTCAGGCTCTGAAGCTTCTCCGGAGCTCGGGGGGTGCGCGGCAAGAGCAGGTAGCTAAACGCCGCAATCGGGTAGCTGTCGGGGCCCGCGGCATCAAGGATCGACAGACGCAAGTCGGCCGGCAAGGCGCTACTTTTGGCTTGGGCCGCAGCCAAAATCGACACGAACGACGGCGCCACAAAGCGGCCGGCGCGATTACCCAGGTCGGCCATCGCCAACTGATTCTGCCGAGCGTAGGCCAACTCGATGTAGCCGATGCTACCTTTGACGCTCTTGAGTTGAGCCGTGACCCCTTCGTTGCCTTTGGCGCCCAGCCCCACCGGGAAGCGCACGCTCTTGCCCATACCCACGCTTTGCGCCCAGCTTGGGTTGGTCGCAGCCAAATACTCGGTGAACAGGGCCGTGGTGCCGCTGCCATCGGCGCGCACCACCACCACCACCGGCAGGTCGGGCAACGTCAGGGCCGCGTTCAAACCTTTGAGCGCGGGGTCATTCCAGCGACTGATGCGTCCCGAAAACAGCTCGGCTAGGAGTTTCGCATCCAGACGCAGCCCGGCAACGCCAGGCAGGTTGTAGCTCACCACCACGGCACCTAGCGTGGCTGGGATGTGCACCACGCCGCCTGGGAGCTTGGCGATTTCGGCATCGCTCATCGGCGTGTCGCTGGCGCCAAAATCTACCGTTTGCGCGAGCAGTTGCCGGATGCCGCCGCCCGAGCCGATGGCTTGGTAGTTAATCCGCAGCTCCGGATGAGCCTTTTGGTACTCGGCAATCCAGCGGGCATACAGAGGGTAGGGGAACGTGGCACCCGCACCTTGAATCGTCACGTTGTCGGCGCGGGCCGTCGCGGCGCTACCTAGCACCAAAACGGCGGCGGCCATGAGAGTACGAAAACGCATCGCTGAACCTCCTGCAGGCTTTGTGGGGTTCAGGATGACGTGGTTGTGTGACAACCAGGTGACAAGTCGGCAACGAGTTTAGCCGCGTGGCACCGTGAAGCTGAAGGTCGAGCCTTGGCCGACTTGGCTGTGCACCTGCACCTGGCCGCCCATGGCCAACACATAGTGGCGTACAATGGCGAGCCCGAGGCCGGTGCCACCCAACTCACGCGAGCGCCCCGGGTCAACACGGTAGAAGCGCTCGAACAGTCGGGGAAGATGCTGCGAGGCGATACCTGGGCCCGTATCGATGACAGAAAACTCAACAAAATCAGCAAGTAACACCGCCCTGACGGTGACACTCCCAGGCCCCGGGCCATACTTCAAGGCGTTGTCTACGAGGTTGCTCAACACCCGCTCAAAGGCTCGGGCATGCACGCGCATCGGCACGGCCACGGAGGTGGTCTCGTTAAAAAGTTGAATGCCTTTGCTGCCGGCGCGCGCTTTAAAAGGTTCCAGGAGCTTTTGCACGGTGGCCTCGACCGGCAGGCTGTCGAGCACCAGCGGGTCGGCGGTGGCCTCGGCGCGGGAGAGCTCCAACAGATCGGCGACCAGCTGGCCCAAGCGGGTGGCATGCCGCCCGATCATTTCGGCACATTGTCGAGAGGCCTCAGGATCATGTCCTAAGCTCTGCTGTAGCGTCTCCGCGGCCGCGGCCAGGGTGGCGACCGGGGTACGCAACTCGTGCGAGGCGTTGGCGACAAAGTCCCGACGCACTTGCGTAGCTCGCAACAGCTCCGAGACATCCACACATACGCACAGCACCTCACCAGGCCTGCGCGTGGTGGGCACAGCACTAACGCGCAGCCACTGCGGCGGCGGCCCCGGGAGCTCCAACTCGGCACGCCCGGGGCTGCCGCTTTGGCGCACTTGGGCCACGAGCGTCTTGAGGGCCGGCAGGCGAACCACCTCTAGCAAGCTGCGCCCCACCACCGCGCCGTCTATTTGCAGCATGCCACCAAGGCCGGGATTCAAACGCACCACGGCATCGTATGGATCGAGCAGCAGCACCCCTTCTTGCATCGTGTCCAAAATGCCGGCCAAGAGGTCCCGCTCACCGCGCAGCTCCAAGAGCGTCGCCGACAAGTTTGCGGCCAGTTGGTCCAACACCCGTCCCAGCTCGCCAAACTCATCGGCTTGGGTTACGCCGGTGCGACAGGCGAGGTCGCCCGCGGCCATGCGCTGAGCACTTTGAGTAAGGCGCTCGGCAGAGCGGGAGGCCAACACGGCCGCAGCTGCCGTCAACACGACGGCAAACAGCAGTGCCATGGCACCCGCCAAGAGCAGGCTGCGATTTGCCACCCCCACCAGTCGTTCTACTTCGGTGAGCGGCAACGCCAAGCGCACCACACCGTGCTGATCGTTGTCGTCGTGGAAGGTTTGGGCCACGTAGAGCATCTGCGCGCCCAACGTATGGCTGCTGCGCAGGCTTTCGCCCACGCCGTTGTTGCGAGCCTGAACGATCTCAGGGCGCAGGGCGTGATTCTCCAGGTGTGCCACCTCTTGGACGGCCACAAGTGAATCTCCTAACACGGTGCCGTCAGCGGCCAACAAGGTGACGCGGGCCTCGGCCTCACGCCCGAGCTCAAGGCTCAAGGCTTGCCACTTGGCCGCGTCATCGCGACTCAAGCGCGCCTTGTCCACCGCCACCACGGCGAGCTTCGTGCGCCGATGTAAATCTTCGCGCAAACGCTCGGTCAGCAGCTGAGAGAGACGCGGCGTCAATAGCAGGCTTGCCACAAGCACTGTTGCGGCAATGAGCCCTAACGCCAACGCAAACAGCTTGGTGCGAATCCCCCAGCGGATCACGAGTCGACCTTTGCAGGCGCTTGAAAGCGATAGCCAATGCCGCGCACCGTTTCGATGTAACTCCCCGCGACACCTAGTTTTTCGCGCAGACGCTTAATGTGGGTATCCACCGTACGAGTGGTGATGTCGGCGTGAATCTCCCAAACGTCAGCCAACAAAACCTCGCGGCTTTGTACCCGCTCGCCGCGCTCATACAACGTAAGCAGGAGCTTGAACTCCAGGGCCGTGAGGGGGACCTCGGTGCCCGCGACAATCACTCGGTGCGCGGCGCGCTCAAGGGTGAGCTCCCCCACCCTGATACACTCGGCGTCGGGGGGAGCTTGGCTTGTGCGCCTGAGCACCGCCTCAATGCGCAGCAGCAACTCGCGCACGCTGAACGGCTTGACCACGTAATCTTCGGCTCCCAGCTCAAAACCCAACACCCGATCGATCTCTTCGCCTTTGGCGGTGAGGAACAGCACCGGAATGGCCTGGGTGCGCAGCTCGCGCTTCAATGCTTTGCAGACGTCGAGGCCCGAGCCATCGGGCAACATCAAGTCGAGCAGCAGCAACTGTGGCGGCGTACGACGGGCCTGGGCCAAACCAGCGGCGGCGGTGCCCGCACATTCTACCAGGTGGCCGGCCTGCCGCAGGTTGTAGGCAAGCAGCGTTTGTAGATCCGGCTCATCTTCGATCACCAGGATGCGGGCCATAAGGCCTTGCTACTCTTGGCAGTAAGCCTTCCACAAGGGGCAAAGCGTCAACGTGGTTTCGTGGACGCTGCTTGACTGACTGCCAAACGCTGGCCAAAGGTAAGACCCATTATGACAAACCTGGATCTGATCCAGCGCGAGAACACTGTACTCCGCGACCAACTCGCCGCGTTGCGTACCCACCTGGCCAACGAACGAACCCTGTTGGCCTATGTACGCACGGGCCTCGCCTGTTTCGTCACCGGTTTGGGCGGCCTACATCTACTCGAATCGTCGGGGTGGCTCGTGGTGGCCTGGGGTTTGGTCGGCTGCGGCCCTACCCTTTGGGCATTCGGCGCGTGGCGCTTCGCGCGTTGTCGACGTCTGCTGGCGCAAACACCATGAGGGTTGGTCGTTGCCGCGACCTTACGGATCGTTTAGGGTTTTGCCACCCGGAGGGGTTCCCATGACCGCGATGATTGCTCCGCTTCTTGCCGTGGTGCTTACGGCAGCGCCCGTCAATGATCGTCAAGTCGGCGTGCCCATTGGCAAAGGCACCACCAAGCCCAGAGTCACGCTCGCAGCGCCCGCTGGCGGCTGGACCATCGATCGCATGCTGCTCGTCAAAGGCAGTATCTCGGACGTCACCGTCGACCCGGTGGTGGTGAGCATCAACGGCGATCGCTATTTGATGCGCACCTACAACGGCGAATTTTCCCGCAAGTTCCCCGCCGCTTCTGGTCGCAATGTGGTCACGGTGATGGCCACCAACAAAGGCGGCACCGGCAGCGCCCAAGCCACCACCTATGCTGAGATGCCACCCGTCCCTCTCAAGGCCGTGCTCACCTCTGACACCGACGGCGTCTACACCGACCTGCACATCTGGGAACCCACCGACGACTGCATGACCGCCGACGGTGCGTTAAACGTAAACTCGATGGCACATGTCTATTGGGCCAACACCGACAGCCCCTCGGGCGGCACCTTCTTCTTAAATGAGCAGGGTGGCGACTTTGACCAGCCCGCCTACGGCCCCTACCTCTACGTGCACCGCGCCCCGCCCAAAGGCATCTACCTCATCGCCACCAACTACTGGCCCTCAGGCGACAAAGCACACACCCTCGGCACGCTGAACCTGGTGCTCTACGAAGGCACACCGCAAGAAAGCAAACGCACCGTGCGCATCCCGCTCGCCACCCCAGGCACCACCCGCGTGCTCGCCTGGGTGAACGTGGTGGAACCAGGCAAAACCATGGTCTACGTCCCCGGCCAGGACCCGATGCCCCAGGGTAATGGCTGGCCCAACAACCTAGAAACCGCCACCCAAGCGCTCAATACCGACGGCGGTGACGGCGGTTACTAAGTGCGATTGCGGGACAACCCAAGAACCACCATGCCACGAGAACATCGCAGTCGCATGCCGAACGGCGCCAGCGGACTTGACGCCAAGCGAATCGACAATCCTCGATGATGGCGGTCGCAACGATAGCGGTGGCACTGGTGGCGGTCCCCAACGAAGCGCTGTTGCGCGATGTCATCGTGCGCACGGCCCTCGCCCAAGCCCTCACCCCCGACCCCCATTGGGACCTAGCGCAGCGCGACTGCGCTGGCTTGATCCGTTTCAGCTATCGCGAGGCCTTTCGCACCCTGGCCCCAAAACAGCTGGACCTAGGCCTGTGGCACGACCGCACCGGCAAGCCGACGGCCTTTGCCGATGCTGAGACGCTGTTGGCCTACAACTTTACATCCCTAGGTCGCGACGACGTCGCCCTCATGCACGTTCAAGGGGGCGATTTGCTCGCCTTCCGCCAAGTCGCAGGTCCCGACGAGCTTCCGGTTTATCACCTGCTGCTGGCCGTGCGCAGCCGCGACAAAGCCAGCCACGAGTTGCAAGTTGTCTACCACCCCGGCCGTGCCGATGCCGTGGTTACCGTTGGCGCTCTCTCCGACCTCATCACTGAAGCCCCGCTTGAGTGGCATCCTGTTCCAGAAAACCCGGCCTTTCTAGGCTATTTCCGCCTTAACGAATGGATGAACCATGACTGAACCCAGCACTCCCAAACGCCCGACGTGGCTGTACATCATCATTGGGTTTTTGACCTTCGTGGTGGTGGCACTCGCCGTGGCCGCGCTGTTTGTGCATTTGCGTCAGGGCGGATCTGGAAATGCTACCACCCCTGGCGACAGTGGCAGCACCACAACGTTGACCTCCGGTAGCGGCACCGCGGTTGAAGGTGTTCCTGAACCCACGGGCCCGGTGGCCATGGAAGTGCCCGACCTGCCACCGCGCGCCGCGGTAAGCGTGGACATCTACGATGCCGCGGGTTTAAAGGCGCTGTTTTCACAAAACGTCTGGATGAAGGAGGTTCTCACCAAGCCGTTGGGCCAAGGCTTTGTCGGCTCGTGGGCCGGCTTCTTGGGCACGAAGGGCGAGGACTTGCGGGCAAGCTTTACTGGCACCGTCATCGATTTGTTGCTCGACCGCGTGCTCACGCAACCGTTCAGCGTGGTGTGGTTTAATGCGGCACATTCATCAGGCGTCCCGGCCGTGATCTTAGACGACCCCAACGGCGCCGCCAAAACGGCCTTCGAAGCTCTCGACACGGTGGCCGGCCGCGGCACCTTCACGGTAGAGCGTTGCCTCGCCGACAAGCCCGAAAATGTCGACGCCCAAAAACAAGTACGTGACCTAAAGGAACTTACGATCAAGCGCTGGTTGCTGGCCGACCACGCCCTCTACGCGGGCCTCGCGGGCGATCGCCTGGTCCTGGCCCGCAAAGCCTCCACGGTCCAAAATGGTCTGTGCGCGCAACGACCCAAGCTGCAACCTGCGCCAGGCGTGGCCATCACCGCGCGCCTTGAGCCCTCGGCCTTCAGCCGCGACGCCCAAGTCTTTGCCAGCGCCCTTGGCCTAAACCAGGGGCCCAACTTTGCCTTCGGCATCGAAAACAACACATTGGTGCCGCGCGGCATCAGTGGCGACCTCGCCAACGCCGAGCGCTTGGTGAGCGGCAAGCTCTCCGGCGAAAACCTCAAAGCCATTCCAGAAGATGCACCGGTGGTGCTGGCGCTACAGCTGGCATTGCCCAAACAACTCGACCAAGACAACCTGGGCAGGTACTTCAAAGGCGAGAAATCAACGCTCACTCCGCGCCAAGTGGTGTTCGTCTGGTATCCCCACGGCGCCGTGCAAACCCCCGACCTGGCCATCTTGTGGTCGGAGAAAGCCGATAAAGCCGCGCTGGAAAGCCTGTTTGCGAGCAACCTCACCGTCGAAAACAGCCCCATCTGCGGCCAATTAGCGCTCACCTCCAACCCCACAATGACGAGCCGCATGCAAAAGAGCTGCAGCGGCAAAAGCCCCGCCATCACGCACCTCGCCGGCCCCGTGGTGAGTGGCCTGCAAGAGAACGCCTCGGTGCTATTGGGGGTCAACGTGGGCGCCCTGCTGACCCGCCTCACGACTGAATCGTTTGCCAGCGAAAATCCCAAGGCCACCTTGCCGCCCGAAATGCTCGAAGCCGAAAAACAACTCAAGGCGTTGCCGTTTATTGGGCTACGCGGCCTGATCCAAGGCCAAGCGCTGGTGCAAGGAGGGTTCCGCTCATGATGCATCCAGAGAATCGCGGGTCGCTGCGGCAGAGCCGATACCCAGTGTTCGCCTTTGCCTTCGCCTCACTGACTCTGCTCACAAGCACCGCGTTCGCCAAACCAATCTACATCACGGTGCCCCGCTCCTATGGGACCCAAGAGCCCGTGGCCGTAGACGTGGCCTTCGCCGGCAACGAAGCGGTGGAGCTGCGGGTGCTCAAACCCAACAACCTCGACACCTACGTGCGCGAGCAGGCCAACCTGCGCCGCGCCTACGTTGCGCCCACCACCATCGTGAACCCCGGGCGACACTTGGCCCGCGGCCTGAATGCCGTGTCACATCCCGGTGAGTTCCTGCTGCGCGCGCTCGACCCGAGCTTCCGCAAAAATCTCTCGGGCACCATGCCGGCCATGCCCAGCCTGTCGGGGCGCGCACTCTCCGACTTGGATGAAGGCCAAGAGAAGCTCGTCAATATCCCTGTGGGGCTTGTGCTTGTGCGCTCCGAGTGGCTCAACCTGGATTTGGGTGGCACCGATCGCGGCTTTGACGTGCCCGGCTTTGACATGTGGAGCTCCTCCCGTTCTGGCTTCCAAGAGCGGCGTGTCACGCTCAAGCCGCTGCCCGCAGGCGTCTACGTGCTGCAACTCGTGCAAGGTCGGGTGGAAGGCCAAGTCACGCTGGTGGTGAGTGACCTTAGCGTGCAGCTCAAACAAACCGATGGCGAGATCTTGGTGCGCACCGCCGGACGTGACCAAAAGCCTAGAAAAAACGCTGCCGTTCAAGTGTATCTCGGCGCCCAAGCCGGCCCCGGTGGCAAAACTGACGGCAACGGCGAGCTGCGCTTAAAGGTGAATGAGCCACGCTTGCTCGCGACCATCACCGACCAAGGGGACACCGCGGTCGTGGACACCGACTTCTACTCGACCTTGGCGGTGCAACCCGACGTGTTCATCTACAGCGACCGGCCCATTTACAAGCCCGGAGATGAAATTCGCTTCCGCGGCTTGCTGCGCAAACCGGCGTCGTTCTTGGCGCAGCTATTTGCCCCCAAGGACCGCGACATGGTGGTGCGGCTTCTCACGAGCACCGGCCGCGAGATCAACACGCGCGCCAAGGTTGACGAGTTCGGTAGCTTTTACGGCAAGCTCGATATCCCCGACGATATCGAAACCGGCGTCGTGCGCCTGGCCGCCGAAATCGATGAGCACGACTACCAAAGCGAAGCGCGCGTGCAGGCATACGTCAAACCCACCTTCTTTGTAGAAATGAGCACCGACCAAGATTCCATAAGCCCAGGCGACACCGTCACCGCCACGCTCAAAGCCCGCCGCTATGCGGGCGGTGTGCCGAAGGGGGCCAAGTACGAGGTGTTCTTGTATCGCACGCTGCTCACCACGCCCACCTGGGTGGACGACGCCGGTATGGGTGGGCAAGGGAGTGCGGTGACCTACGGCACCGTGTCTACCAGCGAAGGCAAGTTGTCGGTGCCGCTCAAGCTGTATTCGAGCGTCGAGGCACGCGCAGGGACCAACAGCGAATTCAGCCACTATGACCCTTGGGCCACCGCGGCGCTGTTCGATGACAAAGGTGAGGCCCAAATCAGCGTCGTGGTGCCGCCCTTGTCAGACGACGACAAAAAGGCGCGCCTGCCATTCAAGTACACCCTCACGGTAAACGCCCAAGATCCCGAAGGCGCCAGCGCTGCCGTCAGCCGACCGTTCTACTACGGCGAATGCGACGTGCGTGCGCAACTGGCCACCTCGCAAAGCTTCGTGATGCAAGACACCGAGGCCACGTTGTCCGTGCGCGCCATGACCCTTGCAGGACGCGGCTTCGGCGTGGCCCAAGGCGAAGTGCGTTACGTGCACCTAGATGCCGACGGCAAGTCGCACGAGCTGGGTAAGAAACCGTTTGCTACCGATGCCGATGGCATCTTCCGCGACCGCATCCCCACGAACAAGGTGGGCACGGTGCTTATGCAAGTGACGTTGCGCGACAAGAAAAACCGCGACACCGGCGACGAAACACGCCTGTTGGTGCTGGGCAAGGCGGGCGAAACAGTGGCCAAGGTGCCCGTGCTCACCGTGATGGCGCTGCCAAAACCAGTGGCACCCGGCGCCAAAGCTCAGCTGATTGCGTTGTTCCCAGATGGCTGGGGGCCCGCTGGCCAAAACCGCGGCTCGGTGTGGGTGACCACGAGTGGCAACGGCATCTACGACACTGAGCTTATGGAGGTCCAAGGCCAAAGCTTGGTGTACGAGTTTGAGGCCGAGCGCCGCTTTGGCAGCTCCGTGTACGCGGCCATTGCCTATCCCACCGCTAGCGGCCGTTGGGACGAACGCACGTTGGCGTTCCGTATCTTGGCCGAAGAACGCACCTTGCGCGTGCGCATCGAGCCGCAAAAGCCCGAACTGCCCCCCAACGCCGAGCAAACGCTGCAAATCAGCGTGGTAAATCACCAGGGCCAAGGTGTTACGGCACAGCTTTCAGTAGGCGTGGTGGACAAGGCGATCTACGCGCTACAGACCGAATTCCGCCCCAAAATCCTCGATTTCTTCTACCCGCTCGTGCGCAACAACGTCATGAGCTTCTACTCTGCAGAGTTTCAAGGCTACGGCTACGGCGAAATGCTGGCGCGGCTGCGGGCCCGTACCAAAGGGGCCGAGTTCGCCGCGGTAAAGCCGCCCAAGGTAAAACAAAAGGATGAGGACACCGCTTTCTGGCGTCCCAACGTGGTCACCGATGGCTCCGGCAACGCCCGCGTGACGTTCAAGCTACCCGGCAACAGCACCTTGTGGGTGGTCACGGCCGTGGCCGCCGACGCCGCAGGGCGCTTTGGCGAAGGCACCGCGGAGTTCCAAAGTCGCGCCGGACTTACGATGGTCGCAAGCATGCCGCAATTCTTGCGCGTGGGAGATACCGCGCAAGGCAGCGTGCGCTTAGCCACCGGCCCCAAAGAGAAAATCCGTAGCGTTGCCGTCGAGGTTGGTACCAGCGATGGGCTCAAAGCCGACACGGTTCATCAAAAGGTCGAGCTCAAAGCCAAAGACGAAGAGCTGGTGAGCTTCGCGCTCACTGCCAGTGCGGTTGGGCCCGGCAACATCGGCATGCGCCTGACCAGCGATGACGACACGCGCGTGGACAAGCGCAGCTTGCGCGTGCTGCCCGCAGCAGTGCCGGAGCGCGTCATGGTAAGCGCGTTGAATGGTGGCGAGCTGAAGCTACAACTCCCCAAGGGCGCCGAGGTCCAAGCGGTGGAGTTGACGCTCTTGCCCACCGCCATCGCCGCGGCCGTGGCGAGTGTACGCGATATGCTTACTTACCCTTACGGCTGCTTAGAACAATTGGTCGCCACCACGGTACCTAACATCGCGGTGGTGCGTACCCTGAAAACCGTGGGGGCCTTTGGCAAGCTCGACCCCGAATCGCAGGCGTTGCTCGAAGAGGCCAACTCCAGAGCCGTGCAAGGGGTGCAGCGCATCCTCGCATTGGCCACGAAAGGCGGCGGTTTTACTTGGTTTTCTGGTTACGACGAAGCGAGCCTGCCGCTCACGTTGATTGCCGTGGATGGCCTGACTTACGCGACCGAAGCGGGGCTTCTCGATCGCAACGATGCGCGGCTCACCGCTGGCGCTGCGTACCTCGCCAAAGCTGAAGACTTGCCGTTTGCGCTCGACGCCACGCGCACCTACGTCCTCGCACGTTTGAATGGCAAAGAGGAAGCGGCGCGGGTGCGGGCTCTCCTGGAGAATGCGCCTGCGGATGATATCTACAGCACCGCGTTGGCCATTTTGGCCGCCGAGGCTGCCGATGCCCTGGCCGAAAACAGTCTCAAGGCACGGGTGACCACGCTTCTTCACCAAAACCAACAAAACCTGGCGCGGGTGGCCGACTACCGCTTGGACGATGCCTTTTGGCGCTACCCGATGTCGCGCGTAGGTTTGGGCGCAATCGTCGCACATGCAGCCTCTCTGGGCAGCCGCGACCTCCCCACAGCGCGCACCCGTTTCATCAACGCACTGGGCGACTTGGGCAATGTCTCCACGTTCGACCAAAGCACGTTGTTGCTGCACAACTTGTGGCTGCTCACCGAAGAAGCCAAAGCACTGGGTGCGCTCACGCCACCTGCGGTGGAAACCAGCCAGGGCAAGGTGACCCTCAAACCCCGTGGCACCGGCCTATACGCCACGCTCGACAAAGCCGCCCAGAGCGCCAAGGTGGCTAGCTTCGACGGCGTTGCCATGCTCACGGCTGACGTGCTGTTGCCGCTAAGTGAGGTAGTACCGAAAGCCCAGGGCATGAGCCTCAAGCGTAGCTATTGGCTCGTGCGCCCCGACGGCCGCGAGCCGCTCAAGGATGGGGATACAGTGACGCAGGGTCAAATGGTCTTCGTAGAATTGGAGCTCGACGCCGACAGCGACGATTGGCGCAGCTCCCGCCGCTCGGCCTACTACGTGCTCGAAGACGCGCTCCCGGCCGGCTTTGAGCCGATGATTGAAGACAAAAAGTGGCGCGCCAAACCCTACGATTTGCCGCTCACGCATGAAGCACTCAAGCAACGCGCGCTGTCCCCCGACAAGGCGCGTTTCTTTTTTGAGGAGCCCGCAATCTGGAGCCGCTCGCCGCGCAGCATCGGCTACCTGATGCGCGCGCAGTTCCCAGGCACCTACGCCATCCCGCCGGCCCGCGTGACTGACATGTATGCCCCCAAAATCACAGCACAAACCGGTGCTGCAACCCTGTCTATCCGGGCATCCAAGAAGTAGGCGGCCCCCGATCAAACAGTCGCCGCCGGGGTTGTACCTATTGTGACTTGGCTTACGCTTTGGCTGCTCCTTAGCGCACCTCCTGAGTTCATCGCGGGGGAAGGCGTCGCTGTAGAGCCGGAGTTGTTGACCCTGGCCCACGACAGTTGGGCGGAGCTTGCGCGCCTGTTTGTCCAAGCCACTGGCAGCGATGCGCAGTCGCCTACCCTCGTTCGTTTGGAGACGCTGCCGCCTGGGGCTCGTTTGGGCGGCGCTTCGGAGCTGGGCCGCATCAGGTTGCACCCAGCCTTGTTGACGCGGCGCGACCCTAACCTCGGGCTGGTGTTAAAACATGAGCTGGCGCACCAACTGTTGTTGGTGAGCTGCCCCGCGGCGACTGATGATCGCTTATTTCATGAGGCGTTTGCTGTAGCCGCAAGCGGCGAGCTTGGCGCCTGGGTCGATGGACCCTATCTGTCGACCCCGCAGGCGGCACGTTTGTTGAGCCAAAGCCAGGAGCTCGACACTCCCGATCGCCGCCGGGCATTGAGTCGCCTGTTGAGCGAGAGTGAACCCGATGTGGGTGGCCTGCCCAAGGTGCTGCGTCGCCGATTGAACGCCTGCGCGAGCCACGCACGCTGGCAACAACCGCTCACCGTGGCGGAGCTAACCGCCGGAAACGCAACAGAGACTGCCGATGCCTGGCTGGTATTAAATCGCCACTCGGGCGAAGTGTTGGAGAGCCGCGGCGCGGCCAACTTGCCGATGCCGTTTGGTTCAATCCTCAAACCGTTCGTCGCCGCCGCGGGCGTCGCTGCGCCTAGCCTAGCCACTGAGCCGAGCCGCGACGTTTGGGCCTGCGGCGACGCGCTACCCAAAACCATGGGGCTGAAAGAAGCGCTGAGCCGCTCCTGCAATGGCTATTTCCTCGACTGGAACGATCCGGTGGCGCGCACGTTTGGCAGCTTTGGCCCGTTATTTCTGGCGTTGGGGCTGAGCCGCTTGCCACACGAAATGGCCGAAGCCATTGGCGCCAAACCGACGCTCACGTTATCGCCGTGGGCCGTGGCGCAGGCGTACCGCACGTTGGCGCTTTCGCGTCCAGATGTCATGACATGGCTGCAGCGCACCGCCCAGGTAGGCACACTCAAAGGGCTGCCCAGCTCAGCTGCACTTATGCGCTTCAGCGTCAAAACAGGTACGGTGCGCGACGCTAGCTCCAAACCACGCGTCGGTTGGCTCGTGGCGGTGACTCCTGACCTGGTGGCGGTGATGACCCAACACGAACGCGTGCCCCGCGAGTTTGCCGACGAATTTCTGGTCGCCTTGCAAGGCTTTGTCGAGCGCCGATCAGAACTCGCCGTCACCACTCAGGTTTTTGGACTTGTGCCGAGTGCCCAGGTGCAAGCTGAGTGCCGCGGGATTGGCGTGGTGGCCACTGCAACGTTGCAGCTGCTTGAAGCACAATCGCAGTCGCTTGTAAGCGCCGTGGAGCGTGGGCCCTTGTTATGCCTGGGGGCACCCTGGCTGATTCAGTTCCCCAAAAGCATCGCGCTCGCCAGGCAATATGCCGGCAGCTTTTCACTTTTGCCCTTGCCCCCGCCCACGGTACAGGCGCCGGGCACGGCCAAACAACAACGGGCTCGGCGGGGCTCGGAGCTGGCCTTCACCACATCGCTTGCGCGTTATGCCGTAGGTGTCGTGAGGTCCGAGGATGCCTCGGCCAAGGGCGAGGCGCGCACCGCGCTGTTGCAGGTGGCGGCTCACAACGTTTTTCACAGTCGCCACCCCGAGCGCCCCGTGTGTGACACGACCCATTGTCAGGTGTTTCTGGGCACAGTCGCCCCAGAGCCGCGCGACACCGAAAGCCTCGCCAAGGACTGGCTCGTCGAGTTGGGTTGGCTGCTGTTCTCGCAAGGGGGCGAGGAAGCATGGCATGCGTCACGGTCACTGGGGAGTGTGACGGCGCTCTTGGGTGAAAACCCTTCGAACCTGCATTTCGATGGTGAGCGGGTCTATTACCAACGCACCGTAAAACATGGCGACAGCCTGGTGGATGAGGCGGCAAGCCTGTCGTGCGAGTTGCTGCGCAGCCCGTTGCGCTTACCTAGCTGCCCAACGCAGGCCACGTTCACACCTGAGCAGGTGGAATTTTCGGGTCGCGGCAAGGGGCACGGCCAAGGGTTGGACGTAGAGTGGGCCAAGCGAAGCGGGTTGGATGCGAAGGCAATTCTGCACACCGCGTATGGGGCGCTTGCGAAAGAGGACTAAGCAATACTTGAGGCTTCGAGGTCTGATGCGCCACGCCGGCCGCGCACGCAGCCGACGTGCATGGGCACAGTGATCGGGTTTTTGACGGTAACATCAAGAAGCTTCAGCGCCGTCTCTTTCAACTCGGTGTTCTTCCCTAACCACAACGGCAGAAGTTGCTCGGCAAACAGGCGTTGGTTGGAGAGGGGCGGTGACAGCGTCAGCTCGATGGTATCGCGCCGTACCTCGGCCTCGACGGCACCGCTCTTGATCATGTCTTCGCGCCAGGAATCGGCGTCTACCAACTCGGGTGGCTGCTCGATAAGGGCATGAAACACGGGATCGTGCTCATGGCCCTTGAGGCTCGGTCCCAGCGCCGTGGCCAGCTCGGCAAAGGTCGCGCGTAACGGTGCGGCAATGAGCAAAAGCCCGCCCGGGCGCAATACCCGTAGCGCCGCCCGAATCACCGGCCGCGCAGGTTGCAGCTGTTCGCGCGCCAGTGCCGCCCACACCAGGTCGAAGACGCCCGGAGCAAAGGGCAGGCGCGTGCGCAAATGCTTACGGGGAAACACCACCCTGCGCAACTCGCGGCTCAACTGCTCATGGAAGACACGCAACTGTGCCCGGTCTTCGGAGAGCGCCACAATGCGCGAGCCTTTGGGCAGGCGCCGGTGGATCGTAAGCGTCGAGCCGCCAGTGCCGCAGCTTAAATCGAGGGCATTGATAGGCTGCTCGTAGCGGTCGAGGTTGCGCTCGACGATGTGCACAAAATGATGTTGGTAACGCTCGACCGGATCTTCGGAGAGGTCGGCCAACAGGCCGCTACGCACGACCCGCACGGTACCCTCAATGCGAGGCGGCTCTGGGGCAGCGCTCTCCGGGCTCATGCGGCGAGACTAGAGAGTTGAGCTGTGCGAGTCAATCTGGGTGTCGCCCATTTGGCGGTTGACACATGCTCACGGGTGGATATAATGAACAAAGAGTCATTATTCATATGCGCTACAAAGAACCAGGTAAAGAGACCGCCATCCTGCACGCCGCCATTAAGGTGTTTGCCGAACAGGGCTATCACAAAGCCCAAATCTCGCGCATCGCAGAACATGCCGGCGTCGCCACCGGCACGGTGTATCTCTACTTCGGCAACAAGCGCGACATTTTGCTTAAAATTTTCGGGGAGATGTGGGCCGTCGTCGCCAAGCAGTGGGCAGCCATTGCGAATGATACGGGGCTTACGGCCGAAGGTCGCCTAGATGCACTCATCGACGTGGTGTTCGACGTGTGTGCACCACAGCCTGAGTTGGCGATTCTGTTGGCCAACGAACACAGTTTGCTGTTGCACAACCACCGCGAAATATTCCCCAAAGAATACGACCAAGCCCTTGAAATTGCACAAAAAATAATCATCGATGGGGTCACTAAAGGGGTCTTCGATAAGGACGCCGATCTGACTTTTTTGCGCCACTTCATCATTGGCGGCATGCGCGAAGCACTGCACCAGTGGAGCATCAATCCTAAAGAAATCCAGCTTGGCGACATTCGCCGCCACGCCAAACGCACTCTCAAGCACGGCATCCTGAGCCACTAACCGAAGGATTTTCCACCATGCCGAGCAGTTTAGTTAAAATGACAAACGCTTCATTATTCATTTCAGTTCTGACACTGCCTGGGTTGGCAAGCGCCCAAGAGCTGAGCCTGGCCGATGCGGTGACCCAAGCACTCACCCACAACGAGGCGCTGCGCCAAGCCGACTTGCGGCTCGAAACCAAAAGCGACGAGGCCGGCGCCGCCCTGGGTAACTTCCTGCCCACGATTTCGATCACGGGCGCCTACTCGCACTTGGATGACCCGCTCATCATCAACTTGGACCCAATCCGGGATGGCATGATCCAACTGCAATCCCAAAACATGACCGAGTTCGCCAACAGCTACACCGTCATGCAAGGCGGCGCCCCCTTGAGCGCCGAACAACGCGCAGGCCTCACGAGCCAAAACGCCGCCAAGCTCGACGCCGTCATGCCACACTTCGAAAAAACCCTGAAAGAACAAGACAGCGTCACCATCACCCTCACCGCAGTGCAACCGCTTTTCACCGGCGGCAAACTGTACGCCGGACTTATGGCCGCCAAAGCCGAAGAACGCGCAGCCCAGGCCGACAAAGAACGCACCCAAAACGAAGTCGTACGCGAAGCCATCAACAACTATCTGGCGGTGGCACTGCTGAACCAAGTGCTGGAAGTGCGCCAAGCCGTGCTCGTAGGCATGCAAAGCCATCGCGATGACGCCCTCAAACTCAAAGCCACCGGACTCATTGCCGAAGTGCAGGTGCGCCGCGCCGAAGTCGCCGTGGCCGAGGCCGAGCGCGCGCTCTTAGATGACTCACTCAAACAAGAGCTGGCCATGCTTTCACTCAAGCGCACGTTAGGACTACCCGAAACCGCGCCCCTTGTCGTACGCGAGCGCCTGAGCTTTCACCCCTACAGCACCGCATTGGCGGATTGCCTGCAAGAAGCGCAGGCCACCCAGCCGCTGTTGAAATTGGTCGACGCCAAAGCCTTGGCCGTGGCGCAAAAGGTGGTGGCAAGCCGCGCCGAATTCTTGCCACAGGTGGCCGCGTTCGGCCGCTATGAGCTGTACCGCAAAGATCTGTCGGCCCTCGACCCGAACTGGGTGGTGGGTGCACAACTTTCCATCAACCTGTTTTCGGGCCTGAAGGATTATCACCGCGTCAGCGCCGCCGAACACCAAGCCGCCGAAGTGGCAAGCCTGCGCGCCGATACCGAACGCAGCCTGTCGTTGTGGGTCAACCGCGCGCATCGAGATGCCGAAGGGGCCGCTAGCCGTTTCCAAAAACTCGATGCCAACCGGACCCTCGCAACCGATGCCCTGCGCTTGTCCGAAGAGCGTTTCCACAGTGGCTTTGGCACGTCACTCGAAGTGGTGGACGCCCGTCTGGCGGCCCAGCGCATCGACGTCGACCGCCTGTTGGCGCTGTTTGATTACTATCGGGCACTCAGCGACCTAACCGTCGCGATGGGTCACCCGGAACGCCTCGTGTCCCTCTTTGCGGCTTTGGAGAACTAAAACCATGAACAAAAAGACCATTATTTTCCTGTTGTTACCGATTAGTGCCGCGCTCACCGCCGGAGCCGTATTGGCGCGCCAAGCGGCGGCCACAGGCCCCGAGGTGATCACCGGCACCGTCGAGACCACCGAAATCGACTTGGGCTCCAAGGTGCCCGGTCGCGTGGCAGAGGTCCGGGTGCACGAAGGCGACCCAGTGAAACGCGGGGAGGTGCTGGCGGTGATTGCGAGCCCAGAGCTCGAAGCCAAAGTTGCCCAAGCGAAAAGCGTGGTCGAAACCGCGCAGGCCAAAGCCCGGTTGGTTACAAAGGGCGCACGCAGCGAAGAGCGCGAGGCAGCGCTGCGCTTGTATCTGCAAGCCAAGCATGGCGCCGACCTAGCGCAAAAGACGTTTGTGCGCGTGGAGTCGATGTTCAAGGCGGGTGTGCTCTCCGAGCAAGAACGCGATCAGGCATTCACGCAGGCCGAAGCCGCCCGCGAACAGATGGATGCTGCCAAGGCCAAAGCCGATATGGCCGAACATGGTGCCCGCGCCGATGAGATCTTGGCCGCCCAGGCCGCCTTGCGCCAAGCCGAAGGCGCCTTGGCCGAGGTGGAGTCGTATCAGCGCGAGCTGAACCTCGTAAGCCCGTTGGATGCCGTGGTGCGCGAGCGCATTGTCGACCCCGGTGAGCTGGTGGCCACTGGTTACCCCGTGTTGACGCTGTTGGATTTGAACGACGCCTGGGTGGTGTTGCAACTACGCGAAGATCGCTTGGCGGGTATCAAGCAAGGTGACGCGCTCACGGGCGTGGTGCCAGCGTTGGGCAACAAGGCGGTGCATTTCACGGTGAGCCAAATCGCGGCGATGGCCGATTTTGCCACCTGGCGGCCGACTCACCAAAAAGGTGAGTTCGACCTGCGTACCTTTGAAGTTCATCTCCGCCCCGATGCACCGGTTCCCGGTTTGTTGGGTGGCATGACCGTCAATGTCGAGTTGGCTGCACGCGCGGAGTAGTGTCATGAAAGCCCTACTCACCACCGCGCGCCGCGAACTGTCGCGCATCAGCCGGGAGCCGTTGTTGTGGCTGGTCGATCTCGCCCTGCCACTGGGCATCGGCCTGTGGCTTTTGGTGACCTACCAACCGGGCTCCGTTCGCGAATTGCCGATTGTGGTGGTGGATCAAGATCAAACGTCGTTCTCACGCATGCTCACCCGCGCCCTCGATGCCACCTCGGGGATCAAGGTACAGGCGAGCGCCACACGCCCCGAGGCCATTATCGCTGCGCTGCAAGCAGGTCGCGCCCAAGGCGGGGTCGTGCTCCCCGACGGCCTGATGCGCCAAATCAAGCGTGGCGAAAACGCCGAGTTGGTGCTTTACGCCAACGCCGCCAATATCGTGGTCGGCAACACCTTGGTCAAAGAGGTGAGCACCGTCAGTCGGACCCTTAGCGGCGGCATCACGCTGCGCCGCGCCCGTGCCCAAGGCCTAGATGCCGTGCACGCCCTCGCAGTGGCCGAGCCCATTCACATCAACAGCCAAGTGCTGTTCAACCCGACCTATAGTTACCTGTCGTATATGGTGCCTGGACTCATCGCCGCGCTGTTGCAGCTGTTCGCGATGCTCGCCGGTGTCATGGCCTTTGACCCAGAACACCACACCCTGGCCGATAAGCACACCGCCGCGCTGCCGTGGGTCTTGGGCAAAATGCTGCCGCATCTGTTGTTGCTGTGGAGCACCGCCTGCGTCGCTTTGGCACTGTTCGTTGCGGTATTTCACGGCGAGCCTGCCACGCATGCCTTGCGGCTCGTGCCGTTGTACGGCGTCTACCTCGCAGGCTCGTTCGGTCTCGGCATGACACTGGCAACGCTGTTGCCCCGCACCTCGTTGGCGATCGAGGTGGCGCTGTTCTTGAGTACGCCAGCGTTCATTTTGAGCGGCATGAGCTTCCCCTTTGAGGCCATGCCCAAGCTGCTCGTGGCATTCGCCAAGTTGCTGCCCTTCACCCACTACCTCACCGGAGCGCTGCAAGTGCACGCCATGAATCAGCCGCTTGTCGCAGCGCTGCCGGCCTTGGTGTGGTTGGGGGCATTGGGCATAGGCGCGGTGGGCATCACCGCAACCAAACATGCCTGGCAGGCTCGTGCGGGCCTACAAGAGGGGGTGTCATGAAGCCGCTATTGAACGTGTTTCGGCGCGAAGCGTACCTGGTCAGCCATGACTTCGATTTGGTGGTGATGCTGGGAGTGGTGCCGCTTGTGTACGGCTTCTTCTACGGCTCGGTGTACGTGCACAAAGGCGAGCGCAACATCGCCCTCGCCGTCGTAGACAACTCAGGCAGCGCTCGCTCACGCGCCCTAAGCCGCGCCCTAGACGCCCACCCGATGCTCGCCGTGGTCGACCTCCCCGACGAGGCCGCCGCCGAAGTTGCGCTCGTTGCGGGTGACATCCAGGCGACCTTGGTCATCCCTAAAGACTACGCCGCGAAGCTTGCCTCCGGTCAGCGCGCACAGCTGGGGTTGCTGCTCAACAACAACCGTTTTCTCACGAGCAACGATACCCTGCGCGCCGTAAGCGATGTGGTGGGCACACTCGGCGCCGAGCTACGCACTCGCCGCCTCGAAGCGCGCGGCCTGCCCACCGCGCAAGCCGCTAAACGCACCGAACCGTTGACGGCCGTTCTCAAACCCCTCTTCAATGCGACTGAAACTTATGGGGATTTTATCATTTTTGGGGTCTTAGCACTGATCCTCCAGCAGACGCTGCTCGTGGGCGTGGCCGAGGCGATGGCCCGGGAGCGCGAAACCAAAAGCCTAGGTGCCCTGATGCAGGCCGCCAATACCAGCCCACTCACCGCGGTGGTCGGCAAGAGCCTGTTTTATTTGGCATTGTTTGCAGCTTACACCTTGTTTGTGATGGTGGTGCCGTTTGCCGTATTTCACTTACCAATGCGCGGGGCTTGGTCGGCCTTGGTACCATTGTTCGGGCTGCACTTTGTGGCAATCATTGGCCTGAGCCTGTTTCTGTCGTCGTTTTTCAGCCGCAAGCTCAGCGCCCTGGTGCTCTTTATCGCGACGTCGTACCCGTTGTTCTTGGCATCAGGCTACAGCTGGCCACTTTCGGCTATGCCGGCGCCGATGCGGGCGTTGGTTTTGTTGCTCCCCACCACCCATTTCTTTGCAGCTTACACGCGCATTGCCAACATGGGCGCGAGTCTTGACCAAGTGGTCCCGGAGATGCTCGCACTTCTCGGCATGGCGGTGGTTGGCATTGGCCTAGCCGTTTGGCGGTTGCACACTCTCACCCGAGGGTCACGGGTTGCCGACGCGCTTGCGGTGGTAAGCGTTTAAGAGGTCGTCAATCTCGTCTTTTGGCAATCCAAGGTCGCGGCCGATGTCGCGCACGGCGGCACTCTCGTCGTCGGTGAGTTGGTGGTCGGCAGTGGCCACGGCTAGCACGCCGTGCATCAGCTTGTGCACGTCGTCGGGGGCGACCATTTTGCGAAACTGCTTGGTGATGCGACTGGCATCTTGGTCGGCGAATAAACGGTGTTGGCCTTTGGCGATTTCCACCACCAACGCCGCCTGCTCTGCGGTGAGGCTGCCGCTCACCTGCACCAGGTCGGTCATCGCGCGGGTTTCGGCGTCGGAGAAATGCCGGTCGGCATGTGCCACCCGGCCAAGCACAAAGGCAAACGTTGCGAGGTAGCGCGACACACCGGCCGGCAATTGCTCCAACGAGCTTGAGACGCTGCGCACCAATGTCTGGGCGACATTCTCGGAGTCACTCTTGCCAATGAATTTGAACAGCCCCATCGGCCCTATTGATAATCCGGCGGCGCATGCCCCGAAAGCGTGAGTGTCAGCGTCACTGCGGTGCCGGCTTCAAGGGTGGGCAAGGTACAGCGTTCCAGTGGCCAGATACCCAGCCCGACAGCTTCGCTGGTGCGCGCGGTTAGCATTTGCTCGGCCGTACCCCAGCGCAGGTACTGACGAACCATCCCTTGGGTATCCACGAGCTCCGACACCACCACCTCGCCGACGTCTGCCAGTGCTGGCGCAAGCAGCGTGCGCGTAGCGCCTGGTGCAAGTAGGTTGGGAGCGTCGGCAGCCACACCGTCGCCGCGAGGAATTTCCAGGTTCAGGCCATTTTGTTCAATTGCGATCGTGGCCAGGTCGACGTCGACGTCGCCGCGATTGCTCAGCAATAACTCACTTGCGATGTCACCGCTCTCGGTCGCGAGCTGCACCTGGGTCACCACCACACCGAACGCTGGCGTCTCGCGCCACGGACGCACTGCCGAGCAAGAATCCCACGTGTCCAAGACCTCCGAGATCTCTAGGTTTGTCACCCCGGGGGTCGCTTGAGCCGGAAACCACGCGAGACTTGAATTTGCGAGATTCGGGTTGGCACTAAGAGATTCCCCCAGCAACCGCACCGGCAAAACCGTCTCGGCAGCGCTCTCCCATAGGCCTGCGCCAACGGCCGCGTCGGCCCAGATGACATCGGCTTCTCCCCAGCGCACGTAGCTTTGTGCGCCTACGAAGTCTGTTGGCGACGCGCTTCCGGGAGCCAACACCAACAACTCGCCCGCGTCTGGAACGCTCGTGAGAACCAGCGACACCTGTGCCAAAGCGCCGGCCTCCACGGTTTTTGCGACCTGTACCACTTCGCAGCCGCCGGTGTGGCAGAGCCGGATGCCGAACAGATCAAGCGTCGCACCAGACAGATTCTGCAGCTCCACCCAACCCAGACCCGCAGCATCGAACCGCGACGGTTGCACTTCAGTGAGCTGCAACACCCGGGTGGCGGCAGGGCATGGCGCTACACTCGTTGAGAGCGCAGTACTCGTGATGCAGCCATCCCCGTCGCCCTGGTGCACCACGGCAAGGCTTTCGGGCATTGGGTAGGGCAGCGCCACGAAGGTCGCGGCTTCGGGGAGCGCCATCATTTGGGCTGAAGCAACATAGGCCAACCCGACCGGCCGCGGATCGCCGCCCCAGGCCAGGTAGCTCTGCGCAAAGCCCTGCGGATCGATGAGGGCCACCTCCCCGAAGTTGCGCTGCGCCATCAAGAAGTCCGCAACGTTGATTCGCATCGGCGTACCATTCGCAGCCAGCGTCACCCCTTCGAGGCTATCGGAAACCGCACGGCAATTTCCGAGGGTCGAGCTACACAAGAAGTAGCCGGAAAGCGCAACGTCACTGCCGGTGGTGCTGACAAGCTCCACATAGCCTTCAGCATCAGCCCGGCCCGCGTATACAGCCTGGATAGCGGCGCCCACGAGCGTCGGGCGGACCACCGGCGTAATCACCGGACGCCCAAGCCCTTCACCATAGGTTTTGTCGCTGCACCCGGCCACCAAGCAAACGAATACGACCAAGAAACGCTTCATAGCGGCGTCATGTATCACGGCAACGGCGGCTAGCGGAACCGGGCTTGCTCAAAAAGGTTGAGAAGAACGCGCACTTTGAGCATGATGCCGCTATGGGCAACGAAATAAACACTAAGCAGTTCTCTGGACATCAGGGTTTCGTCGTCAAAGATACCAATACCAACGGAGTGCTGGACGCCGGCGATGAGGTACGCAAGTTGGTGGTGGACGAAGGCGTCAAAGGCCGCGTCGACACCAAGAACGACAAGCTATCCGATACACCTGTTGCGTTCGACGATCCGGAGTTTGCGGCAGCTCGACGTGACTTTGTCGACAAGCGCGCGGCCGTGGACGGCCTGTGGTCCAAGCTACAATCGGCAAGCAAACCAGGAGCAAAGCCACCCGAGGCGACGTTTAGGTCATTGGCTGAAAACGCCCGGCAACTCTCCAATAGCAACGCCGCGCCGCGACTGCGTGGTGAAGCAGAGCAAGTATGGTCGGCTGCAATGGGCATCATTGCGCGCGACTACTGCAGTTGGTTCTTGAGCAAGGCCGACGCTGGCGCCGAGGGCTATCGCGCCATCAAGAGCGCTGCCCTCACCGATCCTACAAACGAAAGAGCCTGGGCTGGCCTTGCCATCGCTTGGTTGCTCACCAACGAAGGCGTAAAATCCTGGGGCGATATGGGCCTGTCGAGCGCAAAAAAGAAGGGCGTCGACATTGTCACCGATGGCCCATTGCTCGTGGCCGGCCTCAATCGCTTCCCTGAGGATGCCACGTTGCAGTTGTACCTCAAGGCCGTCCTGGATGCTCAGCAGCAAGCCGGCCGCGCAGTGGACCCCGGCGTTCGCGATGGCATCGATGCCCGCTTGCAGAGCCTAACCGCCCGCGACCCCGCCGCCGTTGCCAGTGCCCGCGCCCGCCTAGATGAATACGGCAAATCCGCTGCGGCCGCTGCCGGAAAGTAGTTCCAAACGATCCGATCCTTGATCCTCCGAATGCCGCCGAGGCGCTATGCTATAGCCGATCCGCAAGAGTTGGCTGGGGACCAAAGCTGACTCGAATGGCTGCAGGCTAAGCGCACACGCTTAAAAAAGATTGAGAAGCGCACGGAGTTTGCGCATGATGCAACGATGGGCAATGAGATAGATGCTAAGCGATTCTCTGGACACCTAGGCTTCGTCGTCAAAGACACCAACAACAACGGGCTGTTGGATGATAGCGACGAGGTACGCAAGTTGGTGGTAGATGAAGGCGTCAAGGGCCGCGTCGACACCAAGAACGACAAGCTATCCGATACACCTGTTGCCGCCAACGACCCGGAGTTGCTCGCGGCTGTAAGTGACTTTGTCGACAAAAGCAAAGCCGCAAATGGGTTGCTGCGCGAAGTCTCAGAGCTCAACAAGGATCTTGAGACAGCCCGTGCCGGCAAAGGTCCCAAACCGCCCGAAGCGCGTGTGTCGAGCTTGGCAGACAACGCCCGACGCCTCCGTGAAAGCAACGCGGCACCAAGCTTACGTGCCGAGGCAGAGCTGGTATTGTCCTCGGCACTGGGACTTACGGCCGACAGCTACCGGGATTCGCAACTCGCCAAGATGGGCCCAGGCAAAGAGGCTTACCGTACCCTTAAAGACGCTGTTGCCACCGACCCCGAGAATCGAAATGCGTGGATCTTCTGCGCACACGCCTGGCTAGGCCTCAACGCCGCCATGGAATCGAAGCCCGGCTTGGTTAAATGGCTGGCTAAGCTGGCCGGTGTTAACCCCGAAGCCGATGCACGCATGCTAGCCAGCGGCATGCAGAAGTTTTCGGGCGACCCAGTTCTCCAGGTGTACCTGCTCGAAGTTCTGCGCGCCCAACAACGCGCTGGAGTAACGGTCGACGCTAAGTTGCTAACCAACATAGAATCCGGCGTGAGTGAACTGGCTATTAGCTATCCCAAGGACGTCGAGGTTACTCAGCGCGCCATCGACAAGGTACGCAGCGATGTTCTGGCCCGCGTGAGTGGCTAGCTTTTCACCGCCCGTATCACCACGCCGCTCATGCCAGCGCGCTGCAAGTCACACACCCTAAACCCCACCAACGCCGACGTTAGATCCAACGCCGCGGTAAAACGCGTCAGCAACACGCCGTTGGTGTAGTAGGCTAAATACTTGCCACTGCGAATTTCCAGCTTGTGGGTGTTGGTGACCTTGCCCGCATCGCCACGCAAAGCGGTGTCCATGCGCCAAGGCATCGGCTCAGGTTCGTTGGCCTCCTTCAATGACAACCACACCACCGTCTGACCGTTTCCCGAAACGCCAAACGTGTAGTAATCCGCGCGGGTGGTGCCCAACACCAGGCCGTAGCCGGAGTTCTGTACGCCTTTGTGCCACGTGGTGCGCCACTCGACATCCACATCGGCCGGCAGCAAACTCGGGACAGGCACCATCTCCATCGAACACTTGTCGTTCTTAGTTTCGATGAGGTACTGGCCGTCCTTCATGTCTGCGTTGTAGTAGGTGCCATCAGGCCAAACCGGCCATTTGCGGCCATTGTCCCGAAAATCCTCAAGAAACAGCACGGGCCCAGCCGTACCTGGGCTCGAAGCGGGCGGCGATGCAGGCGGCGTCAAGGGGCGTACGGCGGGTGCCAACGACAGCAGCTCGGCCACCGCCTGATCGATCGCGCGGGCGTATAAAGATTCGTCGTCCTCTACCTCGCCCGAGCCGCGCCGGACGTTTTGCTCTTGGGTATCAATGAGGCTCAGGTTGATAAACAGGCGTTTGCCGAGCTTACGCACCGAACCAGTAAGCAGGTAGCGCGTGCCCAAGGCCCCGCCGATATCGGCCGCGCATTTCACCGCATCGCAGCCCACCAGTTCTCGCATTTTGCTCTGCTCGAACTGCGCCGAAACATCTTCGGGCGTGATCACCTGAAACTTGCCGGCGCGCGTCACCGCGACCACCATCAGCTCCGAGAGCGTCTCGGCTTTATCGTTGCTAAGCACCTTGTTCTTGAGCGGCAGCACCAAAACGCTCGGTGGGCTTTCCGCCTGCGCGGGCGCACACATTAACACCACCAACAGGGCCCACGCCCATGAGCATCGCATCGTCATCGTCAGCATCCCCGGCGCCGGAATTTCACACGTCTGCCGCAGTTGCGCAATGGGGGTGACGGCGATAGAGGTCATGGGCCGTGTGAATCCAAGGAGCTCAACCCATGCGCACGTGGCGCGTTAGCTTTATCGCTTTGGTCTTGCCTTGCCTCGTCGCCGTGCCCAACACGGCCCTGCCCTGCACCACGTTCCTTTTGAACCAAGACGGCCCGGTGGTTGGCAAGAGCTACGACTGGAGCCTGCACGACGGGCTCGTGCTCATCAACAAGCGCAACGTCAAGAAGGTCGCGATTACCTTCGAAACCGCGCAAGTGTCGGCGGAGTGGATCTCCAAGTACCAGAGCGTGACGTTTAACCAGTATGGCCGCGAATTGCCGAATAGCGGCATGAATGAAAAGGGCCTGGTGGTGGAGGTGATGTGGCTGGACAGCAGCATCGACGAGCCAACCGACAGTCGCCCCACGGTGAACGAGTTGCAGTGGCTACAACGGTCGCTCGATTTGTATGCCTCCGTGGCGGAGCTGGTGGCGGAGTTACCCAGCGTGCGAATTGTCACGGCGTTCGGCCGACTTCATTACCTTGCTTGTGATGCCACCCTAGCCTGCGCGGCCATCGAACTGGTGTCAGGTGAGCTCGTGGTAAGCACCGGCGCAAGCTTACCCGTGGCCACCCTCACCAACAACACGTATGCAGATTCCCTCGATTATTTAAGCCAGTTCGAGGGTTTTGGGGGCACCCATCCGCTCCCATCGGGAAGTGGCTCCCTGCCCCGTTTTGCCCGCGCCGCAAGCTTGAGCCAAAACCCCACCGAGGCGACCGGCCTGGATTCAGCGGTGGCCGTCCTAGACAGCGTCTCACAAGGCAGCTTCTCCAAGTGGAACCTGATCTATTTTCCAAGCACTCGGCGCGTTTACTTCCGCACCTACAACCAACCCACGCTCAAGTGGCTAGGGTTGTCCAAGTTCGACCCGAGCTGTGACACCCCGGTGATGGCGCTGGATATTGATAGCCCGCTGGAAGGCAGCGTCACCACCGCGTTTGTGCCCTACACCTCCGAGCTAAACGATGCGCTGCTAGACAAGACGGTGGGCCCCAACCAAGCCTACCTGCCAAATGGCACCCTCGCTGTGGTGCAGCGCTATCCCGAAACCACGGTCTGCCAAAACAACGTGGTTCAAGAGCCCACGGACACGACCCACGCGGCCACCACCGACAACGACGCGGGCGGCTGCAAAAGCCAACCGGGGTCTATGATGGGAGCCCTGTTGGTCGTGAGCTTGCTTGTGGGCCGTCGGCGCACGCAGGTGTGATAGCGCTGCTAGGTGGTGGAGGGATCGGCAAAGACCTTGGCGCAATGAATCCGCTCGGCCATGGCCTGACGCATGCTCTCTTCTTGGGCGGCCGTCGGATGACGCGCCTGACAATACAGGTCGAACGCCTCGCGGGCCTGAATCTCCGTGTTCAACACGTCACCGCGAAACGCGAAACTCCGGGAACGTGACCAGGCCGCCTCGGCCCGTGCTTCGCAGTCAGCATTCTGCACCCAGGCCCGAATCGTCAACACCGATTGCCGATCAAAGTCGGCGCTGGCGGGCACTCCCAACGACCGCGCATGCGCCACGTTCCCGCGCACGCCCGCCCGGTTCCATCCTAGGTAATAAACCTCGCCACGGTTGGCGCTGGCCTCTAATTTATCCCAGGCAGCAGCCACCTCAATGGCAGCCACCTGTCGCTGCAGGTGAGCCAGGCTCCGGCGATGCGCACGGACGAACGGCTTAGCCACGGGTCGGCCAGCGGCTTCGATCTGTTGTTCCAGTGCTTGATAAGCGCGTTGGGTTTTGGCGCGCGCCGAGCTCGGAGTGCGCTCACCCTCGCCCCGCTTCGCAATGCGCGTCTGCGTCACCGCCTGCTGCACCTTGGCCAATGAGTCGCCAAGATCTTGAGCGGTGCAACCCGACGTAGAAACATCAGCAACAGCAAAGCCCATGCGAGCAGTGATCGACGACATCTGTGCCTCCGACATCGGCCGTGCCTAAAGACGACCTACTGTGGCGAGTATCGGCCAACACGTAGGCCCGGTTGCTTAAAATTTATCTAATTATTGCGGGGAGTTATGAAGAAACAGGCAGAACGACGCAGACGTGGCGGCTAGCGCGCGGCGCGGATCGCGTTCATGGCGAGCGCCCACTCGCGGTCTTCCTTGTCGGGGGTGTTTGTGCAACCTCCCAACTTCTCGTGAATGGCGGCGGGTGTGTTGGCAAGGGTCGCTCCGGCCTTGGGAGTCGATTGCGAACCCGGAATAACGCGGTCGCGGGTCGCGAGCATCCACTGGTAGTCTTCGTGGTCGGGGTGGTTTACGCAGCCGCCGTGAAACCCTGGGCGCACTGCGGCTTGCTCTTGGACAACCGGAGCCTCCGCAACGGTCGTGCGAGTATTCATTGCCGGCTTGCTTTGGATTGACAGGTTCAGACTCATTGTAGTCTCCACGGCGGCAACAATCCGGCCGGTTTTACGTTTGCTCTGTTGTTGGTATCGTCGCCATCGAAGAGGTGTTGCGAAAATCGCCGCACGTCGACTCTAATTATCGCCTCATGATTGCAAAAATACCTGTAAATACATGTGGTTAATACATGTTTCTGGGAGGCAGCTGAAATGTGTTGGGGAGTGTCTAGCGAGCGATTTTTTCGATGATGCCATTCAACTCTTCGAAGGAGCCGAATGAGATTTCGAGTTTGCCTACGCCCTTGCGGTGATGCAGCCGGACCTTGGTGCCCAAGGCGCGTTGCAGCTTTTCTTCCACCGCCGTTTCGGCGGGGGTTTTGCCATCCTTGGGCGCTTTCTTCTTGTTGGCATCGACGATGGCACGCGCTTGGTGCTCAGCCTCGCGCACCGACCAACCGCGTTCCACAATGCTATGGGCCAACTTTTCGATGGCGGCGTTTTCGCCCAGCGTCATCAGGGCACGGGCATGGCCGGGGGTGAGCTTGCCTTCGGCCATCAGTTTCAGCACGCCGTCGGGCAGGTTGAGCATGCGCAGGCTGTTGGCCACAGTTGCGCGGTTTTTGCCCACCGCTTGAGCCACCTGCTCTTGGGTCATGCCGTGATCACGAATGAGCCGGGAGAGTGCCTCGGCCTCTTCGAGCGGGTCGAGGTCTTGGCGTTGCACGTTTTCGACCAACGCCACCTGTAGCGCTTCAGTATCGGAGAGCTCCTTAACCACCGCTGGGATTTCGTGCAGCCCGGCTTTTTGGGCCGCGCGCCAGCGCCGTTCGCCCGCGACGATTTCGTAGGCCTCGCCTTTGCGCCGCACCACGATCGGTTGCAACACGCCTTGCTCGGCAAGCGAGTTGGCCAACTCTTCGAGCGCTGCATCGTCGAAATGCTTGCGCGGCTGCGATTTGTTGGCGTGGATTTTTTCGATCGCCAGCGACCGCAAACCTTGTTGGGACGTGCTGACGTTGGCTGCGGTGGGGATAAGCGCCGCCAGGCCTCGCCCCAAGGCCTTGCGCTGCGGATTGTCTTTGTTGGGCATTTCCATCGTAAAACTCCTTACGCGGCGCTGGCCGAGGCCGGGCTATCCAAAAACTCTCGGGCCAGCTCGATGTAGCTCTGACAGCCGCGCGAGGCGATGTCGTATAGCAGAATCGGTTTGCCAAAACTGGGGGCCTCGGAGAGCCGCACGTTGCGCGGGATCACCGAGTTGAACACTTTGTTGCCGAAGTTCTGGCGCACGTCGTCGGCCACCTGCCGGGCCAAGTTGTTACGCGCATCGAACATCGTAAGCAATACGCCTTCGATCTCCAGGTCGGGGTTCGGGCCGCTCTTCACCATTTCGACGGTGCGCACCAACTGGCTCAAACCTTCGAGAGCGTAGTACTCGCACTGCATCGGGATAAGCACCGAGCGCGCAGCGCACAAGGCGTTGAGCGTGAGGATGCCTAACGACGGCGGACAATCAATAAGCACGGTGTCGTACTCATCGCCAATCGCGGCGAGGGCGTTTTTGAGCATGAAAAAGCGATCTTCGCGGGCCGACAATTCTACCTCGGCACCGTACAAGTCGGGACCACTCGGCACCACCTGCAACGTGGCCAACTCGGTATTACGACGCAGTGCGGCAATGGAGGCTTCCCCGAGCATCGCGGCGTACACCGATTGTTCCAACGGCTGCGGGGAGACCCCCAAGCCGCTGGTAGCGTTGGCCTGAGGATCGATGTCCACCAAGAGCACCTTGCGCTCGGCGGCAGCGATGGAAGCGGCGAGATTTACAGCGGTTGTAGTCTTACCGACGCCACCTTTTTGGTTGGCGATTGCAACGATCCGGGCCATTGCCACGCTCCTTTGCGACCGTGGCACCATAGCCGATCTCCCTGACAGGTTGCCAAGTTTTTCACCGATCTAATGCTGTTTCACGTGAAACAGAGATCACGGCCGCGGCTGCTCATCAAGGCATGAGCGACGACACGAGCGTGGCGATTGTGGATGAGGTGTCACATCGGCCAAAGATCGTTTTGAGGTTTTCTTGGGTCGCCCCAACCCGTTGCTATCTGCGCGTAACAGGAGTAGAAGTGACGGGTATCGGTAGTTTGCACTTGTTGATATCGCACTGCCTGTTGCTGTTCCGTTATCACTGTTGCGACGCCATCCATGAACGCGCCCTGTCGGGCCGTCTAGGAGTGTTCCCTTGCGTTTCGATGAACTAAATTTGCACCCCACCCTCCTCAAGGCTGTCCAAGAAGAGGCGTACGAGACCTCGACCCCCATTCAGACTCAGGCGATTCCGCACATCTTGGCCGGTCGCGACCTATTGGGTTGCGCCCAAACCGGCACTGGCAAGACTGCCGCCTTTGCGCTGCCGATTTTGAATCGTTTGCTTTCGAACCCGCGTAACGCTCGCCACCCCCGCGTGTTGGTGTTGGTTCCCACCCGTGAATTGGCCACCCAAGTGGGTGAGAGTTTCCGCACCTACGGTCGCCATACCGGCCTCAAGTGCACCACGGTGTTTGGGGGTGTCAGTCAAAAAGCCCAGGAGAACGCTTTGCGGGCTGGCGTGGATATTCTGGTTGCTGCCCCGGGTCGCTTGTTAGACTTGATGGGTCAGCGGGTGGTGAATCTGACCGACGTAGAAGTGTTGGTGCTAGACGAAGCCGATCGCATGTTGGATATGGGTTTCATCAAGCCGATTAGGGACATCGTGGCGTGCCTGCCTACCGAGCGCCAGAATCTCATGTTCTCCGCCACAATGCCCGACAACATTCGCAACTTAGCGGGCCGGATCTTGCGCAACCCCACCAACGTGGCGGTGGCCCCGGTGGCCGCCACAGTTGATACCGTGGAACAGCAAGTCTATTTTATCCCGCAATCGCGCAAAGTGGATTTGCTCATCCCCCTGCTTCAGGCGCCGCAGGCTTTCCGCGTGGTGGTTTTTACCCGCACCAAGCATGGTGCCAACCGCCTTGCCCAGAAGCTGGCCAAGTCTGACATCGAGGCCACCGTCATTCACGGGAACAAATCCCAAAATGCTCGGCAACGAGCGCTGGAGGATTTCAAGAAGGGTTCCGCGCACGTGCTGGTAGCCACCGACGTGGCCGCTCGCGGCCTAGACGTAGACGGCGTCACCCACGTGGTGAACTATGACATCCCCAACGAGCCCGAAAGCTATGTGCATCGCATTGGTCGTACCGCCCGTGCGGGAGCCAGTGGCGTCGCGATTTCGCTGTGTGACCCGAGCGAGCGCGCCTGGTTAAAAGATATCGAGCGACTGACCCGTAACAAGATCACGGTGATAGATACCCCGGCGCTACCCGACAAACCGGCGGCCACCGAACGGCATCACCGTCACACCGAGTTTCGCGACCCCAGCCATGAGCATCGTCAACCACGTCGCAAAAACGAAGAACGAGACGTGCGCCCGCGCGAAGATTTCCACGGCCGCAACCCGCATGACCATCCTGCCCATGCCCCTCGCCAAATGTCACGCCAACCTGGGGAAATGCGCCAGCAAAGACAGCACCAGGAACCACCGCGCCAGAGTGACCGCCCACGATTTAGTCCACCGCAAGAGCAGCGCCGTGAACGGCCCAACTACAACCACGCACCGCCCCGCCAAGGTGACCGCCGCGAGCGACCACAACGAGACTTTGCGCCACCGAGCCGCGGCCCACGCAATGACAGACCGCAACGTGACTACTCGCAGCCCAACCATGGCCCTCGGAATGACCGACCCCAACAAGGACAACGGCCTGGCCGCCCCCAAGAAGGGGGCCCCCGAAGTGAGCGTCCGCAAAGCCAATCGCGTCCCCAAGGGCACCACGCTCGTCCTAGCGGCATGAAGGCCAAACTACCTCACCAGCGCCGCAGCCACTAGCGCGCTCCCAAAGCTTCTTCCCCTGCCCGTTTCACGTGAAACAATCCAAAACGCGCTCTGACGACCTGCTACGAGAAGAGCATTGAGCGACAACATCGGCTCGCTTGTTTATTGAAAGATAGCCCCTAGCCTTCGAGCTCGCGCAGAAACACCTCCAGCAGGCGTGTCTCCTCCCTTACTTTATAGGGGGTCAACATGCTGCCGGTAAGCGGCACCCCTTCGCTCCGGTAGGCGACAACCTTACCACCAGGCTTTATCCAGCCCAGGCACTTGTCTAAGTCGAGCAACGAAGAAAAGGTTGCGCGAGTCACCGCGGCAGCGAACAACTCGGGGGGAGCGTCTTCGATGGCGCCATTCAGCACCCGCACGTTGTTGAGCCCTAACCGGGCCGCAGCGTTCTCCAGAAATGACGCTCGCTTGCGGCGCGGCTCAAGCAGCGAGAATTGCAACTCAGGCAACGCGATGGCCAAGGGGATGCCCGGATAACCAGCACCTGAGCCGACGTCCAACACCGGGCCTTGCGTCAACAGCGGCAGCGCCGCCAACGAGTCTCGGTAGTGCAACCACGCGGCCTCCACGTTGTCGCTGATCGCCGTGAGGTTCACACGCTCGTTCCAAGCCAGCACCAATTCCCAGTGTCGGGCGCACAGATCGACCACCCGTTCAGGGGTCCGCAACTCCAAGCCCGTCAACGCGATTTGCAATGCCGCGCGCATCACCTCACCCCTCTTTGGCGCCCACGCTTGGGGACCTTTTTGCATGCACCCGCAACAACGCCAACGCCGCTGGTGTCATGCCCCGGATCCGGCTCGCCTGCCCTAACGTGAGTGGGCGAACCTGCGTCAGCTTTTCGCGTAACTCGCGCGATAGGCCGGGCAACACCCGGTAATCGAAAACGCTGGGCAAACTTACGCCTTCCAGATCCTGCAAACGCACGATCTCACGCGCCTCGCGCGCGATATAGCCCTCGTACTTGACCTCTTCCTCTACAAAAGTACAAGTGACGAGGTCCCAGCCCCATGCGTTGGCCACAACCACGCCGTCCCCACCAAGCGGCCGCTCCCTAACGGTCGCGGTACGGTCCGGCTCACCCAAATTGGTCGACTCAACCCACAAGGCTCGGTCGCTCGCCCCTGGGGTCAGTGAGGTCGCATCT
>ERZ795055.263-NODE-263-length-56543-cov-6.996530_pt1 | contig 56543 bp, 45 predicted proteins | sample MGYA00375139_ERZ795055 | MGnify/ENA primary metagenome ERZ795055 (study PRJEB30184, sample SAMN05720283) | anaerobic digester metagenome | isolation source: active sludge of municipal wastewater-treating anaerobic digesters | place: USA | collected 2015-01-23 ... | reverse complement strand
ATCTTCGTCATCCTCTGCGGCGACATGGACATCTCGGTGGCCCGATCATCTCGATCTCGAGCCTGTTCATGGGCATGTCCAGCGCCTCGGGGGCGGGCACGACGGCCATCGTCCTCGTCGGCCTCGGCGTCGGGCTCGCCGCGGGGCTCTTCAACGGGCTCCTGATCACGCGGCTCGACATCCCCGCGGTCGCGGTGACCATCGGCACCATGTCCCTGTTCCGCGGCGTGTCGAACGCCGTGCTCGGGGACCAGGCCTACACGAGGTACCCCGCCTCCTTCGGCGAGCTGGGGCAGGGCTACGCGGTGGCCGGCCTCGTGCCCTGGCAGCTCCTGGTCTTCGCCGCCCTCGCGGCGGCGGCGGCCCTGGTCCTCAACCGGACCGTCTTCGGCCGCTACGTCTACGCGATCGGCAACAACAAGACCGCGGCCCGCTTCTCGGGCGTGCCCGTCCAGGACGTCCGCCTGGCCGTCTTCGCGGCCACGGGCCTCCTCTCGGGCCTCGCGGCGGTCCTCCTCACCTCGCGCATCGGCTCGACCCGCCCCGACATTGCCTCGGGCTGGGAGATGGACGTCATCACGAGCGTCGTCCTTGGCGGGGTGGCGATCACGGGCGGCAAGGGCAACGTGGGAGGGGTCATCATCGCGACCTTCCTCCTGGGCTACCTGCGCTTCGGCATGGGCGTCATGAACGTGCCCGGCAAGGTCATGAACATCATCACCGGCGCCCTCCTCATCGTCGCGATCCTCCTGCCCCGCGCGATCGAGACGCTCAGGCGGAGGGCCCTCTTGGGCGGGCGGGCCTAGCCGGCCCGGCGGCGGAGCGATGCGGGCGAACGAACGCAAGGAAGGTACGATGAGCGAAACGAGGATCCGCAGGGCCTACGAGCTCGCGCGCGAGCGCTACGCCGAGCAGGGCGTGGACGCCGAGGCCGCGATGAGGGCGGTCGACGCGCTGCCCATCTCCATCCACTGCTGGCAGGGCGACGACGTCGGCGGCTTCGAGCGCGCCGGGGCCGAGCTCTCGGGCGGGGGCATCCAGGTCACCGGGAACCATCCCGGCAAGGCCCGCGACGTCCCCGAGCTCCGCGCCGACATCGAGGCCGCCGCGAGGCTCTGCCCGGGCCCGAAGCGCCTCAACCTCCACGCGATCTACGGCGAGTTCGGCTCCGCCGCGGTGGACCGCGACCGACTCGAGCCCGCCCACTTCTCCGGCTGGATCGACTGGGCCCGCGAGCGCGGCCTGGCCCTCGATTTCAACGCCACCCTCTTCTCCCATCCCCTCGCGGCCGAGGGCTTCACCCTCTCCCACCGCGACGCCGGGGTGCGGGAGTTCTGGATCGAGCACGCGCGCCGCGCGCGCCGCGTCGCCGCGGCCATGGGCCGGGCCCAGCGCTCCCCCTGCGTCCACAACCTCTGGATCCCCGACGGCTCGAAGGATCACCCGGCCGACCGCGCCGGCTTCCGCGCCCGCCTCATCGAGAGCCTCGACGCGGTCTACGCGGAGCGGCACGATCCGGGCGAGCTCGAGGACTCGGTGGAGGGCAAGCTCTTCGGTATCGGCTCGGAGGCCTTCGTCGTCGGCTCCAACGACTTCTACCTGGGCTACGCCGCGACGCGCCGCCTCTTCCTGACCCTCGACATGGGCCACTTCCACCCCACCGAGAGCGTAGCCGACAAGGTCTCCGCCCTCCTGCCCTTCCTCCCGGGGCTCCTCCTCCACGTGAGCCGCGGAGTTCGCTGGGACTCGGACCACGTGGTGGCCCAGGACGAGGCCTTGACCGATCTCTGCCGCGAGCTCGCGCGCTCCTCCGCCCTCTCGCGGGTGCGTATGGGCCTGGACTACTTCGACGGCTCCATCGACCGCGTCGGCGCCTGGGCCGTCGGCTACCGGGCCGCGCGCAAGGCCCTCCTCGCGGCCTTCCTCGAGCCCCGCCCGGCCCTCCTCGAGGCCGAGGCGGCGGGCGACGGCTTTCAGCGCCTGGCCCTCCTCGAGAACGCGAAGGCCGCGCCCTGGGGCGCCGTGTGGGACGAGTACTGCCTCCGCTCCTCGGTCCCGCCGGACGAGGCCCTCGTCGCCGGCGTCGAGGCCTACGCGCGCGGCGTCCTCGCCAAGCGCTCGTAAGGAGGGGCGGCGATGAGCAAGCTCGAGTCCCTGGTCGCCCTCTCCCGCCGCTACGGCTCCGATCCCGCCTGGGTCCTGGCCGGGGGCGGCAACACCTCCTTCAAGGACGGCGCCGTCCTCTACGTCAAGGCCTCCGGCTTCGCCCTGGGCGCCATCTCCGCCGAGGGCTTCTGCGCCGTCGACCGCGGCAGGCTCGACGCCATCTGGTCGAAGGCCTACCCCGCGGCGACGGAGGAGCGCGAGGCCGCCGTCCTCGCCGACCTCATGGCCGCCCGCCTGCCCGGCGAGGCCAAGCGCCCCTCCGTCGAGACCCTGATGCACGGCCTCTTCCCCCAGGCCTACGTCCTCCACACCCACCCCGCGCTGGTCAACGGCCTGGCCTGCGGGGCGCGCGGCCGCGAGGCCTTCGGCGCCCTCCTCGCGGACATCGCCATCTGGGCGCCCTTCGTCGAGCCGGGCTACGTGCTGGCCGGCGTCGTGCGCGCCGCCGCCGAGGAGTTCCGCGCCGCGCGGGGCGCGTGGCCGGCGGTCATGGTCATGCAGAACCACGGCCTCCTCGTCGCCGCCGACCGGCCCGAGGAGCTCGATCGCCTATCGCGCGAGGTGGTCGAGCGCCTGCGCGCGCGGGTATCCCGCGAGCCGCGGCTCGAGGCCGCGGCCGTCGACCCGGCCGCCCTCGCGGCCGCCTCGGCGGCCCTGGGCGCACTCGCGCCGGGAACCGCCCAGGCCTTCCGCGCCGACGCCGAGACCCTCGGGCGCGCCGCCTCCCGGGAGGCCTTCGCGCCCCTGGCCTCGGCCTTCAGCCCCGACCACATCGTCTACGCCGGCCACGAGTTCCTCTACGCCCAGGCGCCCGGGGCCCTGGCGGGGGCCTGGGCGGACTACGTCGCGCGCAACGCGTCCTCCCCCAAGGTCGCCGTCGTCTCGGGCCTCGGCGCCTTCGGCCTGGGCTCCTCGAGGGCGGCGGCCGAGACCGCCCTGTCGCTCTTCGCCGACGCCTGCAAGATAGCCGCCTACGCCGAGGGCTTCGGGGGCTTCTCCCACATGAGCGCGGAGAAGATCGCCTTCATACGCGGCTGGGAAGTCGAGAAGTACCGCTCCCGGGTGAGCGGGGGCGGGAGCTAGGGGGGACCATGGAACGAGTCGCGTGCAAGATGAGGCTGAAGGCCGGCTTCGAGGAGGAGTACCGCCGCCGGCACGACGAGCTCTGGCCCGAGATGGCCAAGGCGCTCAAGGAGGCGGGCATCTCGGACTACTCGATCTTCCTCGACCCCTCGACCCTGAGCCTCTTCGCCGTGCAGAAGCGCTCTCCCGGCTCCACCGCCGACGAGCTGCCCGGCAAGGCGGTGGTCCGCCGCTGGTGGAGCTACATGAAGGACATCATGGAGACGAACCCGGACGACTCGCCCGTGGCCGAGGACCTCGTCGAGGTCTTCCACCTGGACTGAAGGCCCGGGGGCGCCCCGCTATTGGGCGAGGGGGATTACCTCGCTCTCGTCCTGCTGGAAGCTGTTCGGCTCCGACTCGGCCGACTCGGGCGGGGCCGCGAAGCGCGTGACCACGAGCTCGTCCGCCTCGCCGGCGAGGAGGGCGGGGATCGAGATCACGATCTCCGTCCAGGCGGCGGGCAGCTTGAGGCTGCGGGCCGCGGCCTCGCCCTCGCCCGAGAGGGGCTCGACGCGGATCTCGTGCCGGGGCCCGGCCACCTCGGCGATCACCCGCTCGGCCCTCCCCATCTCGCCTGCGTCCTTCCCGTCGACGAAGACCGCGGAGAGCTCGGGCGCCCTGAGCCGGCGCTCCCCGAGCTCGACCGCGTTCGTGTCGAGGTAGAGGATGTGGCCCTTGCCCCTCACGAAGAGGAGGACGGCGAGCGCGGCGATCGAGGCCGCGAGGATGGAGCGGGCGACGAGCCTGCGGCGGATCACGCGCGGCCTCCCTTCGAAGGCCCGGAGGCCGGGGCGCTCCCGCCCCGCAGCGCCTCGCGGGAGGCGGCGACGTCGGCCTTGCGCTTCCAGGAGAAGAGCACGAGCGAGACCGCGATGATCCCGTAGCTGATGAACTGGCGGAAGAACTCGCCGAGCTGGGCCGAGCCTATGAGGTTCTTGCCCGCGATGGGCGACACCACGAACATGAGGTGGAAGAGGACGACCCCCGCGATGACGTTGGGGATGGAGGCGCGGCTGACCGAGGCGCCGCCGATGAGGAGGGCGGCGATAGAGAACATGCCGGTCTGCTCGTGGGAGTTGTAGGTGTTCAGCGTGCCGAGGTTCTGGAGGAAGATGATCTGGCCGTAGCAGGCGAGGAGGGTGGAGATCATGATGGCCATGATCCTGGTGCGCTCCACCGGGATGCCCGAGGCCGTGGCCACGGCCCGGTCCTGGCCGACGGCGCGCATGTCCTGGCCGAGCTTGGTGCCGCGGAACCAGACTATGAAGGCGCACATCGCGGCTATGACGAGGTAGGTGGCGACCGGCAGCTTGAGGCCCGCCACCGTGACGACGAGGAGCTTGTCGAGGGACTGCCGCACGCCGATGAGGTCCACCATGTTGCGGATGCCGTAGCCCCTCGACAGGAGGATGCCCGGCGTGGCGATGGGGATGAGCATGCCCATCGCGTAGAGGACCAGGAGCTGGTAGATGCCGTTCATGAAGAAGCCGAGGATGTAGCCGGTCACCATCTCGCGGCCCTTGGCGCGGTTGAGGACCTGGCCGCAGACCCAGCCGAGTCCCAGCGCGACGGGGGTGGAGATGATGGCCGCGAGCATGACCCCGGAGATGCCGACGACGTTCCAGTCGGTCACGAGGATGAGGCCGATCTGGCCGGCCATGGCGCCGAGGACCATGCCGAAGTTCAGGCCCATCCCCGCCATGACCGGCAAGAGGAGGGCCAGGACGAGGAAGGCGTTGCGGCCGAGGCGGGTGAGGATCTCCTGCGCGAGGTACTTCAGCGGCATGGCCGAGATGGGGATGGCGACCGCGATGATGGCCACGAAGAGCAGGACGACGGCGTTGTCGATGAGCAGGAGCCTGAGCTTCGATTTCATTTGGCCACCTTCGTCTTGCGCGTGAGGGCGTAGAGGATCATGCCGTTCGAGACGATGATGCGGATGACCTCCGAGAGGTCGGTCTTGAGGACCGAGTTGATGACGCTCGGCGTCATGGTGAGGATGCCCTGGAAGAGGAAGGTCCCGAGGAAGACGTTCGCGATGGAGGCCTTGGTCACGCTCGCCCCGCCTATGAGGATCGCCGCCACCGAGGGGAAGGTCATCGAGAAGGGGCCCTCGTAGAGCTGGATGAAGCCGAAGCTCTGCTGGTACACGACGATGCCCAGGGCGCCGAGCATCGTCGAGAAGACGACGCTCCCCGTCCTCATGCGGTCGACGTCGATGCCGGAGGCCCGCGCGTAGGCGGGGTTGGAGCCGGCGGCGGTCATGGCGCTCCCCGACTTGAGGTGGAGGAAGAACCACACCGCGAGCGCCGCGCCGCAGAAGGCGAGGATCATGCCGGTCGGGAAGACGAAGCGCTCGCCTATGCGGACGGCGAGGAAGTCGTTGAGGATCTTGTCCCAGAAGGCCTCCACCGAGATCGTGGTGCGCAGTCCCTCGCCCTCGAAGCCCCAGACCATGGTCGGGCTCTGGTAGGGCAGGACGATCCAGCCGATCGACATGAGCGTGATGGAGGAGAAGCCGACGTAGGTGGCGATCATCATCTCGTCGCCCTTGACCCGGTTCAGGAGCTTGCCGTAGCCGTAGCCCAGGAGGGCGGCGAAGGCGAGGGCCAGGGCGGCGGCGGCGGCGAAGCCGGCCGCGCCGACGAGGCCCATCTCGATGGAGATGGTCGCGCCCAGTAGGCCGGCGATCACGCCCAGGGGGAGGCCGAAGTTGAGGCCGCAGCCCGAGTGGATCATGGGCACCATCGCGAGGACCATGATGCCGTTCATGCCGAAGCGGGCGATGGTGTTCGAAAGGGAGCTCGCGACGCTGACCCCGACGAAGGGCGCCGCGACGAAGAGGAGGACGAGGAAGAGGGCGATGATGATGCGGGGCAGGCCGAAGTCCGAGACGAATTCCCTGATCCGCTCCATGCTAGGGCCTCCCCGGGGCGGCGGGGGCGCCGGGCGCGGCCGCCCGCCCGCCGAGGCCGGACATGAGCAGGCCGAATTCCTCGACCGGGGCCTCGGGGGCGAGGATCCCGGCGAGCCGGCCCTCGTCCACGATGGCGATCCGGTCGCAGATCAGCCTGAGCTCCTCGAGCTCGCTCGATACCATCACGATCGTCGTGCCCCTTTCCCGGTTCACGCGCCGGATCTCGTCGAGCACGAGGCGCTTGGCCCCGACGTCGATGCCGCGGGTCGGCTCGGAGACGAACAGGAGCCTGGGCTCGAGGGCGAAGGCCTTGGCGAGGCAGACCTTCTGCTGGTTGCCGCCCGAGAGGTTCCCGGCGCGCTGCCGGACGCTCGTGCACTTGATGTCGAGGGCCCGGACGTACTCCTCGGCGACGGCGCGCATGGCCGAGTCCGAGCGCCACTTGAACAGGCCGCCGAGCAGGGGCCGCACCGCGAGGTCGCGCAGCTGCATGGCGGAGAAGCAGACGTTCCAGTCTATGCCCTCGTCGAGGAGGAGGCCGACGCCGCGGCGGTCCTCCGAGACGAAGGCCATGCCCGCCTCGAGCGCCCGCCTCGGCGCGTTGAGCGGCACCGCCTCGCCCCCGAGCCGGACCGAGCCGCCCGCGGCGAACAGGCCCATGACGCCGTTGGGCACGCCGAGCTTGCCCTGCCCGGCCAGGCCCCCGATGCCGAAGATCTCGCCCTCGGCGACGGAGAAGGAGAGGTCTCGCACCGTCTCCCCGGGCATGTCGACCCACAGGCCCTCGACCTCGAGGAAGCCCGCGCCCGAGGGGCGCTCGGCGGGCCGCCTGGCCTCGGAGGAGCCCTCGAAGGAGCGGCCCACCATGAGGGAGGCCAGGTCGCGGAGCGAGAGGGACTCGTTCTCGGCCTCCTTCACCAGGCGGCCGTCGCGCAGGACCACGACCTTGTCGGCGACCTCGAGGACCTCGCGGAGCCGGTGCGAGATGAACACGATGGCTATGCCCTGCTCGGCCAGCTTGCGCATGGCCGCGAGGAGGGTCTCGGCCTCGCTCTCCGCGAGGACGGCGCTCGGCTCGTCCAGGACGAGGAGCCTGACCTGCTCGCGGTCGAGCTCGCGGGCGATCTCGGTGAACTGCTTGTGGCCGACCGGCATCTCCCGCACCTGCGTGTCCGGGTCGAGGGGGACGCCGAGCCGCTCGATCGCCTTGCGCGAGCGCAGGCCCATGGTCGCCCGGTCGAGGACGCTCATGCGGTCGCCGAAGAGGTCGACGAGGATGTTGGGCCTCGTCGACTCCCGGTTCAGGAGGATGTTCTCCGTCGCGGTGAAGCCGGGGATGAGGGAGAACTCCTGGTGCACCATGCCGATCCCCGCGGCGAGGGCGTCGAAGGGGCTCTTGAAGCGGACTTCCCGTCCGTCCAGGAGGACGCTGCCCTCGTAGCCGCCCGTCTCGGCGATGACTCCCATCCCGAAGAGGATGCGCATGAGGGTCGTCTTGCCGGCGCCGTTCTCGCCGACGAGGCCGACGATCTGCCCGGGCATGACGTCGAAGGAGACGCCCTCGAGCACCCTCGTGCCGTTGTACTGCTTGCCCACGCCGCGGAGGCTCAGCATCGGTCTAGCTTGGTCCATCCTGTCCTTTCGACGGCGAGGCCGCCCCGGGAGGGCGGCCTCGCGGAACTGCCGGCCGCGGGAGGCCGCGGGGCGAGCCGATCGCCCCGGGCCGCCCGAGCCTGTCAGGGCTTCTTCGCGAGGCCGGAGGAGATCTTGAGGTACTTCTCGGGCACGTCGATGTCGGCCGACTTCATGGGGCCCTTGCCGAAGATGTAGGTGTCCTGGAGGAGGAGGGCGAAGTTCGGGAGCTTGACGCCGGTGGAGGCGTCGACGTACCAGGAGCCGCCCCACTTCGTGCCGGGCGTGTACTTCCCGAAGGCCTTGAAGATGTCGGCCATGCTGAGCATCTTGGACTTCCCATCGATGACGTTCATCGCGTGCTGGGTGAGGCCGCAGGTGGCGCAGTAGCCGAAGGAGTAGGACCAGGTGCCCAGGCGGCCCGAGCCGCCCTTGGCCACGACGACCTCCTCGACCTTCTTCATGATGGCGGGGAAGTTGCCCTTCTCGGCCTTGAGGTCGATGCCGAGGGCCCCCGGGTAGCCCAGGAGGGGGGAGGGCAGGGAGGCCTCGACGAAGATGCCGCCGTACTGGACCACCTGCTTGATGAGGGGCTCGGTATGGGCGTCGTTCGTGGCGAAGAAGCAGGTGTCCTTGCCGTACTTCTGCACCCAGGCGGGCACGTTCTCGAGCATGAACTGCTGGGCGCCGACGACGCCGACCTCGCTCGTCGGGTCGGGCGCGGTCTCGAAGACGAACTTGAGGCCGAGGTCATTGCAGGCCTGCTCGAAGATCATGCGGCGGCGGGTGAGGGTCTCGACGCTCATGTGCCGGGGGAAGGAGATGTGGACGAAGGTCTTGGCCCCGAGCTGCTTGGCGGTCCAGACGATGCGGTAGCCGGAGGACACGAAGTCGTTGCGCATGACGAGGTCGGCGATCTTGGAGATGACGAGGGGATCCTCCTGGGGGACGCCCGCGAGGAGGAGGATGTCGGGCCGCAGCTCCTTGACCCGGCGGAAGCCCTCGGTGGCCCCGGGGACGGCCTGGTTCATGACGATCGCCTTCATCTTGGGATCGTTCGCGAGGGAGACGATCTGGGAGATCGTGGTCTCCTGCTCGGCCATGAAGTTGGCGGGGTAGGTGAGGTGCTGGATCATGCCGCCGGACTTGACGTCGCCGTATTCCTTGATCATGGCCTCGGCGCCGCGGAGGTCGTCCTCGGACTGGGAGACCGTGCCGGTGACGATGCCGACGTGGTACTTCGCCTCGGCGAAGGCTCCGGACAGGGCGGCCATCGCGACGATGGCCAGGGCGAATAACCTGAGCGTTTTCCTCATCAATGCCTCCCTTTTTCGCCCGCGGTCGAGCGGGTAGATGGGCATTATAAAGCCTCCCCGCGGGGCGTCAAGGCGATAATGAGGCCGTCCGGCCGATACGCCCGCGGGGCAACTTGGGTTATAGTAAAGTGAGGAGGCTTCAGCGAGGTGAGCTTCCATTCCACCAACGCGGGACTCGTCGCCCGCGTCGCCGCGGCGGCCCCGGCCTACCTCGGGGGGCGGGAGCGCGATGGCCGCGTCCTCGAGGCGATGCTCGCCATCGACCGGGCGGCCTTCCTGCCGGAGGGCTCGCGTTGGGCGGCGTACCTCGACGAGCCCGTCCCCATCGGCTGGGGCCAGACCTGCTCCGAGCCCTCGATGGTCGCCCTCATGCTCGACCTGCTCCGGATCGAGCCGGGGCAGCGGATCCTCGAGGTGGGCTCGGGCTCGGGCTACGCGGCCGCGATAGCCGGCCTCCTCTGCTTCCCCGGAGGCCAGGTCTACGCGGCCGAGATCCTGCCCGAGCTGGCCCTCGCCGGCCGGGCCAACTGCGCGGCCTGCCGCCTGCCCGGCGCCCCGGCCTCCTCCCTCCTCGATCGGATCGAGTTCCTCGAGGCCGACGGCTCGGCGGGCTTCCCCGGCCTCGCGCCCTTCGACCGCATCATGCTCTCGGCGGGGGTCGCCTCGCCCTCCTTCCGCGAGGAGCCCCTGCTCGGGCAGCTCGCGCCGGGAGGGATGCTCCTCTACCCGCAGGCCAGGGGCAGCTTGTTTCGCATAACGCTCGATCGGTCGGGGCCGAGGCGCGAGAGCTGGGCCGGGGTCGCCTTCGTGCCCCTCTGCGGGAGGAATTCCTGAGCCTCCCGGGCCCTCAGGCCACGGCCATCCGCAGGCTGAGGTAGTACCTGCGCCGCCCTCCCTCGCGGGCGATGTAGACGATCCAGCCGAACAGGTCGCCGACGGGTATGAGGCTGCCCGCGGCCAGGCGCTCGAAGAAGGGCTCGAGGTCGGCGCGGGAGATGGCGCCCAGGCTCTCGGCGGCGAGCATGCCCTGGAGGCAGGTGTTGGGCGGCTCGTACAGGATAGGCTCGCGGAGGGTCTCGCCCTTCTCGAGGAAGTAGCGCTCGAGCATGCCCAGGCCCAGCTCGACGCCGTAGGGGCCCTCCTTCCTCGCGCGCAGCTCGGCGAGGGGGATGCGCATCGTGGCGTGGGTGAAGGGCTTGTACGAGAGCCAGCGGGCGGCGATCTTCTCGGCCGCCGGATTCGACGCCACCAGCGGATCGGAAAGGAAGAGGCGGTAGATGCCGCCGATATTGGCCTGGCTTATCGCTCCCCCCTCCTCCGCCAGGCGCGCGAAGCTGGCCTCGTGGAGCCTGATGCGCGCCAGGCGCTCGTAGAGGTCGGCGATGCTCGCCTCGATCGAGCGCCGGCGCTCGCCGAGGAGGGCGCGCATGGCTTCCGCGGAGAGCTCCCTGCCTTCCCCGGGCAGCTCGGCGAGGGGGATGTCGAAGCCGCTGTACTGCGAGACCTGGACCAGCTGGAGGAGGTCCTCCTCGTCGTAGCTCCGATAGTCGTTCCCGTCGTCCCGCGAGGGGCTCAGGAGCCCCAGCCGCTCGTAGTAGCGGAGCGTGGCCTCGGAGAACCCGGTCAACCGCTTGAACGATCCGATCCTGTACTTCACAGCTTCCCCCCGCGCGGCGGCGCTCCTCCCTACTGTAGCACGGCGCCCCGTGGCTTTGCATAACCCTGGAGCCGGCTTCAGGCCCCCCCGTCGGGCCCCCCGGGGCCCGCGAAGGGCCCGCCAGGGCGGGGCTCGAGCCCCGCCGCGGGGGGGAATCCCGCCCCGGAGGCGCGATCGGCCAATCTGGCCCCGCCCTCGGGGCCCTCCGCGCGGCTCGAAGGGCCCCGTCCAGGCCCTCACCCGAGGCTTGACCCTCGAGTCGAGGAGAGGTTTAGGCTCGACGCGATACTGCCATTCCTGGAGGGAATATGAAGAAAGGCTTGGTCATCGTCCCCGCCCTCGCGGCGGCGGCGATGCTGGCGATGGGCTGCACCTCGGGCGCCGGGACTCGGGCCGCGCGCGCGGACGGCGTCTACGAGGGCAGCGCCTACGGCATGCAGGGGCCCATCAAGGTCGAGCTGACGGTCGTCGAGGGCCGCATGGCCGCCGTCAAGATCCTCTCGTCCAAGGAGACGCCCAACGTCGCGAAGGTCGCCTTCGAGCGGATCCCGGCGCGTATCGTGGAGACGCAGAGCCTCTCCGTCGACGCGGTCGTCGGGGCCACCCTCGCCAGCAACGGGCTCAAGAACGCGGTGGCCGCGGCCGCCGAGAAGGCCGGCCTCGACGTCGCGGCCCTGCGCGCCAAGGAGGCCAAGGCCAAGCCCCGGGCGCCCCAGTCCTGGGACGCCGACGTCCTGGTCATGGGCGGCGGCGGGGCCGGGCTCACCGCGGCCATCAGCGCGGCCCAGTCCGGCGCCAAGGTCGTCCTCATCGAGAAGGGCTCGGTCCTCGGCGGCAATACCATGATGGCCGGGGCGGCCTACAACGCGGTCGATCCCGCGGCCCAGGCCCAGATGATCCTGACCAAGGCCCAGAAGCAGGCGATGGACTCCTACCTCGCCCTCGACCCGGCCGATCCCGCCCTGAAGTTCGACCTCTACCCCGAGTGGAAGGCCGTCCTCGCCGAGCTGAAGGGCGACATCGCGGCCTTCTACGCGGCCAACGAAGGCAAGGCCGCGGGCCGCGACCTGCCCGGCTTCGACTCGATCGCCCTGCACATGTGGCACATCTACACGGGAGGCCTCAGGCGGATGAGCGACGGCTCCTGGGAGGCGCCCAAGCTCGAGCTCGCGCGCACTCTGGCCTCGAGCGCCCTCGCGAGCTTCGAGTGGATGGACAGCATCGGGCTCAAGGCCTCCTACGGCGGGAGCTCGAAGTACGGCAGCGCGGCGGGCCTCGGCACGGTCCTTGGCGCGATGTGGCCCCGCACCCATAGCTTCATGTCCGGGGCGGAGCGCATCCCCCAGCTCGAGAAGAAGGCCCTGGAGTTCGGCGTGAGGATCTACACCGAGACCCGCGGCGCCGAGCTCCTCCTCGGGCCCTCCGGCAGGGTCGTCGGCGCCAAGGCCGTCCAGGCCGACGGGACCCAGGTGACGATCCGCGCCGCGAAGGGCGTCGTCCTGGCCACGGGCGGCTACGCCGCCAACGCGGCCATGGTGAAGAAGTACGACAAGTACTGGGGCAAGGACCTATCCGACCGGACCCTCTCCACGAACATGGGCACCAACCGGGGCGACGGCATCGTCATGGCCGAGAAGGCCGGGGCCGCCTTGGTGGGCATGGAGGTGGCGCAGATGATGCCCTCCTCCTCGCCCGTCAAGGGCACGATGACCGACGGCATCTGGGGCGACGCCTCGGAGCAGATCTGGATCGACGGCCGGGGCAGGCGCTTCGTCGACGAGTACGCCGAGCGCGACGTCCTCGCCAAGGCCTCCCTGGCGCTCGACAAGGGGATCTTCTACATCATCTACGCCGGACGGGGCAATCCCGCGAAGCCCGGCGACAAGCTCAAGGGCACGGACTACCAGTCGGTATCGGCCATGGTCGAGGGCGGCCACATCTGGTACGGGAACACCCTCGCCGAGCTGGCGGCCGCCAGCTCGAAGGCCGCGGCCGGGGTCGCCCCGGCCTTCACCGAGGCCCAGCTGCGCGCGACCATCGAGGAGTACAACCGCTACGTGGCCGAGCAGAAGGATACGGCCTTCGGCAAGGAGGTCCTCGCCGGGGCCATCGACCTGGCGGCCATCGACGCCGACCCCGAGCGGGGCATCTGCATCAGCCCCCGCAAGGCTTCGCTCCACCACACGATGGGCGGCGTGGCCATCGACACCGAGGCCCGCGTGCTCGACGCCAAGGGCCAGCCCATCGCCGGACTCTGGGCCGCCGGCGAGGTGACCGGCGGCATCCACGCGGGCAACCGCCTCGGCGGGAACGCGATAGCCGACATCTTCACCTTCGGGCGCATCGCGGGCCTGAACGCCGCCAAGTGAGCGTCCGGGATTCGATGTAGCGCGACGCGCGCATAGCGAAGGCCCCGTCCCGGTCCTCCCGGGGCGGGGCCTTTTTCCTGCCAGCGGCGCGCGCCGCCGGGGGCGGGCTCGCCCCTAGAGCGCGCTCCGGGGTGTTCCCCGCTCGAGGAGGCGCCCGAGCGTCGCGGCGGGGTCCTTGGCCTTCCCGAGGAGGATCATCGCCGCGATGATGTAGGGCTTGTAGCTGGCCTCGCGGTAGGTGTCGTCCCGGTACTTGTCGAAGACCTTCGCCGCCACCTCGCCGGCCTTGCAGGACACGTCGGTGATGTCGGCCGGCAGGCAGTGCATGTAGAGGGCCTCGCCGTTCTTCGTGAGCCTCATCTTGGCCTCGTCGCACTCCCAGCCCTTCCAGCGGGCGTTGCTCTCGAGGCACTTCCGCTCGAGCTCCTTCAGGCCCGAGAGGTCGTTCGCGTGCAGGAGGGGCACGCGCTGCTGCATGACCTCGTAGGGGGCCCAGCTCTTGGGATACACGATGTCGGCGCCCGCGAAGGCCTCCTCCATCGAGGCGACCTGGGAGAAGCTCCCGCCGGACTCCCTCGCCTGCCGCCTGGAGAGCTCCACGACCTCGGGAATGAGGCCGTAGCCCTCGGGGTGGGCGAGGACGATCTCCATGCCGAGCCTGCTCGCGAGGCCTATGACGCCCTGGGGCACGGAGAGGGGCTTGCCGTAGGAGGGCGAGTAGGCCCAGCTCATCGCGATCTTCTTGCCCTTGAGCTTGTCCAGGCCGCCGAAGTGGTGGGCCAGGTGGAGGAAGTCGGCCATGGACTGGGTGGGGTGGTCGATGTCCGACTGGAGGTTGACGACCGTGGGCCGGTCCGGCAGGACGCCGGCCGCCACGCCCTCGTCGAGGGCCTTCCCGACCTCGCGCTGGTACTTGTCCCCCTCGCCCAGGTACATGTCGTCGCGGATGCCGATCGCCTCGGAGAGGAAGCTGATCATGTTCGCGGTCTCGCGCACCGTCTCGCCGTGGGCGATCTGGCTCTTGCCCTCGTCGAGGTCCTGCACGTACAGGCCCAGGAGGTCGCAGGCCGAGGCGAAGGAGAAGCGGGTGCGCGTGGAGTTGTCGCGGAAGTTCGAGACCGCTATCCCCGAATCCCAGACGCGGGGGCTCAGGCCGGCTTCGCGCATCGCGCGCAGGGCGTCTGCCGCGAGGAAGGTCGCGTCGAGCTCGTCGCGGCTCTTCTCCCAGGTGAGGAGGAAGTCCTTGCGGTACATCCCTAGCTTCTTCGATCCGAGGGCCTCGACGAGGCGGGCGATTTCCTTCTTGTCCATCTCTTTCCTCCAGCTATTGAGAATGCCTTGACGACGTCGCGCGGCTCGCGGGAAGGGCCCCGCCGAGCTTCCCCATCGCCCTGAGCACCCGCTCGGGCGTGAAGGGCCACTCCCTCACCCAGGCCCCGACCGCGTCGTGGATCGCGATGGCGATCGCCGGCGCCGCCCCGTTGACCGAGATCTCGGAGACCGACTTGGCCCCGAAGGGCCCCACCTCGTCGGCCACGGGGACGAATTCGACGCGGAAGTCCTCGGGAACCTCGAGCGAGCTGGGGATCTTGTAGTCCAGGAAGCTCGGATTCAGGCAGCGGCCCTCCTGGTCGTAGAGCATCTCCTCGTAGAGCGAGTGCCCTATGGCCTTGAGGATGGCGCCGTGGACCTGGCCCCGGGCGAGGCTCGGGTTGATCGGCGTGCCGCAGTCCTGGTAGGCGTGGTAGCGCCTGACGACGACCTCGCCCGAGCGCGCGTTGACCGCCGCCTCGACGAAGTGGGCGCCGTAGGGGAAGGCGGCGTGCTCGGTCTTGAAGCTGCCGAATCCGGATAGCTCGCCGTGGCCCTCGCCCTGGGAGGAGCGGTGGCCGAGCTCGGCGAGCGTTATGCGGCCCCGCTTGCCCGCGACGATCCCCCCGCGCTCGAGCGCGAGGCCGGAGGCCGGCTCGCCGAGGATGGCCGCGGCCGCGGCGAGGGCCTTGGCCTTGAGGTCCTCGGCCGCGAGGAGGGCCGCCTTGCCCGAGAAGAAGGTGCCCGAGGAGGCGTAGGCCCCCTTGTCGAAGGGGGTCAGGTCCGTGTCGCCGGAGATGACCGTCACGTCCTGGAGCTCGAGGCCGAGGGTCTCGGCGGCCATCTTGGCCGTCACCGTATCGAGGCCCGTGCCGAGGTCCGCCCCCCCCGAGAGGAGGAGGAGGGTGCCGTCGGCGAGGAGCCTGAGCTCCGCGTTGGCCGCGTCCAGGCCGGGCAGGCCCGAGCCCTGCTGGATGATCACCGCCCCGCGGCCGATCCTCCAGTCGCCCTCTTCCTTCGCGCGCCGGCCGGCCGCGCCGGGCTCCTCCCAGCCGAAGGCCTCGCGGCCGCGGCGGATCATCTCCCCGAGGCCGCACTCGCCCAGGGTCACGGCCGAGCCCTCGCGGCCCTCGCCGAGGGACTTGAGGATCTCGATGCGGGCGCCCGAGCCGACCCGGTTGCGCTCGATCATCTCGAGCTGGTCGATGCCGAGCTCGCCGGCGAGCTCGGCCAGGGCGGTCTGGAGGGCGAAGGAGCCCTTGGGCGCGCCGTAGCCCTGGTAGGCGCCCGCGGGCGAGAGGTTGGTGTAGTAGGAGCTCACCTCGAAGCGGGCGTTGTCGCACAGGAGGAGGGGCAGGCTCTTGGAGATGGCGTTCATCGGCACCGTGAGGCAGTGCTGGCCGTAGGGGCCGGTGTCGGCCTCGAGGCGCATGAGGATGGCGGTGAGCTTGCCGTCGCGCTTGGCGCCGAGCTTGACGCGTATCTCCATCGCGTGGCGCGTCCGGCTGGCTATGAACTCCTGCGCGCGGTCGTAGCGGAGGAAGACGGGCCTGCCGGTCTTCCAGGCGAGGTAGCCGACGAGGTCCTCGACCACTATGTCCTGCTTGGCCCCGAAGCCCCCGCCGACCCGCTCCTTGATGACGCGGACCTTGTTCTCGGGGATGCCGATGGCCCGGGAGACGATGCGCCGGACGTGCCAGGGCACCTGGGTCGAGGCGTGGAGGACGAGCCGGCCGGCCTCCACCTTGGCGTAGGCCACGTGGGGCTCCATCGGCGTGCACTGGACCCGGTTGCACTTGTAGGCTCGCTCGATCACGAGGTCGGCGGCCGCGAAGCCCGCCTCGACGTCCCCGATACCCGCCGCGGCGCTCGCCGCGAGGTTGCGGTGGGGGTCGGCGTGCAGGGGGAACTGGTAGACGACGGGATCGTCGCGGCCGTCGCCTGCCGTCGAGCTCCCCGCGGGGGGCTCGCCCGAGACGTAGCTCACCTCGCCGGAATGGACGATAGGCGCGTTAGGCGCCTTTGCCTCGGCGATGGAGAGGACGGGGCGGAGAAGCTCGTACTCCACCTTGATGGCGGCGGCCGCGGCGCGGGCCTGCTCGGGGGTCTCGGCGAGGACCGCGGCGACGCGGTCCCCGACGTGGCGGACCTTGCGGGGGAACATGCGCTGGTCGTGGGGGGAGGGCTCGGGGAAGCCCTGGCCGGCGGTGGTGTAGACCTTGTCGGGGCAGTTGCGAGAGCTGAGGATCTCCACGACCCCGGGCATGGCGCGGGCCTCCTCGTCGTCCACCGAGACCACCCAGGCGTGGGCGTGGGGGCTCCCGAGGAGGGCGACGTGGCAGGCGCCCGCCTCGACCCGGTCCTCGACGTAGGCGCGCTCGCCCCGGGCCAGGTAGGCGGCGTCCACCTTCTCGCGGTCCTTGCCGACCAAGGCGAGCTCGGGGCGGTAGTCGACGGGGCGGGCCTCGGCGTAGAGCGGGTCGCGGATCCGGCGCGACGCGATGCGCGCCGCCTCGAAGAACTGCTCGTACCCGGTGCAGCGGCAGAGGGTGCCCGAGAGGGCGTCGCGGACCTCGGCCTCGGAAGGCTCGGGGGAGCGCGCGAGGAGGGAGTGGAGGGCGAGGACGACCGCGGGGGTGCAGTAGCCGCACTGGACGCAGGAGGCGTCCACGAGGGCGCGCTGCACGATCGAGAGCTCGCGGTCGCGCGAGAAGTGCTCGACGGTGAGGATCTCGGAGCCCTCGGCCTGGGCGGCGAGGACCATGCAGGAGTTCACGGCCCTCCGGTCGAGGATGACGGCGCACAGGCCGCAGGCGCCCTCGCCGCCGCAGCCGTCCCGGACCGAGACTATGCCGTGGCGCCTGAGGGCGTCCCGTAGGCTCTCTCCCGGCTCGCAGTCCCAGGAGCGCTCCTTGCCGTTGAGGGTGAAGCGTACTTTCATGCGTCGGCCTCCTGGCCCGCGGCGGCGCGGAGGAGCTCGGCGGCGAGGGCCGCCGCCCGGAAGCGCTTGAACTCCGCGCTCCCGCGCAGGTCGTCGATGGGCCTTAGCAGGGGCGCGATGCGCGCCTCCATGTCCTCCCGCGAGGGGAGGGGGCGGCCCTCGAAGAGCGCCTCGAGCTCGGGGAAGCGGCGGGCGCGGGGCCCGAGGCCCCCCAGGGCGATCCGGAGATCGCGCATCGCGCCCGCGGAGAGGCGGTACGAGACCGCCGCGCTCAGGACCGAGAGGTCGCAGGCGGTCCGGGCCCAGCGGCCGCAGGCCGAGCGCCTCCCCGCTTCGGCCGGGATCCTGAGCGAGAGGACCAGGCCCCGCGGCCCGGCGAGCCAGCTCTCGAGGCCCGCGGCGGCGGGCGGGCCGCCCTCGGCCAGCTCGAGCTCGGCGCCCAGGACGAGGAGGGAGGGGATGAGGCTCGAGCAGGAGCGGTTGGCGCCGAGGTTGCCGCCGACCGTCGCGCGGTTGCGGACGTTCCGGTTGGCCATGCCGAGGGCCGCCCGGCGCAGGAGGGCCGGTGCGGCGCGCGAGTCGGCGAGCTCCTGGAAGCTCGTGCCCGCGCCTATGGCGAGGGCCGCTCCCGCGGCGGAGAGTCCGCGGGGCAGGAAGGCCCCGAGGTCGATGAGGGACTCGGGCTTGTCGCGGGCGTCCCCCGCGAGGAGGAAGGTGCCCCCGGCGAGCCAGGCGGCCGCGGGATCGGCCGCCTTGAGGGCGAGGGCCTCGCCGAGGGAGGCCGGCCTCGCGTAGCGCTCGGTCCTCCTCATGACGGGAGCCCCGCCTTCGCCAGGAGCCTGCGGGAGGCCTCGCCGGCCTTCAGCCTGATCTCCTCCTCGTCGGCCCCCGCAAGGCGCTTGCCGTCCACGGCGAGAGCCCCGTTGACGATGACGTAGTCGGCCCGGTGGTCGCAGCCGCAGAACAGGAGGGCGGCGATCGGGTCGGAGAGGGCCCCGGCGTACTCGAGCTTCATGACGTCGAACAGGGCCAGGTCGGCCAAGGCTCCCTCCTCGATCCGGCCCGCCTCGGGGAAGCCGAGCATGCGGGCCCCGCCCTCGGTGGCCAGCGAGAGCACCTCGCGGGCGGAGATGCCGCCCGAGCCGTACCTGACGCGCTGCAAGAGGAGGGCCTGCCTCGCCTCGCCGAGCATGTCGGAGGAGTCGTTGGAGGCCGAGCCGTCGACGGCGAGTCCCACGGGAACGCCCCGGTCGAGCATCTCCCGCACGCGGCAGATCCCCGAGCCGAGGCGCATGTTCGAGCTCGGGCAGTGGGCCACGCCGGTCTTCGTCCGCGCGAGGAGATCGAGCTCCGCGTCGTCGAAGAAGATGCCGTGGGCGAACCAGACGTCGCTCCCCGTGAAGCCGCAGTCCTCCATAAGCCGCAGGGGGCGGCGGCCGTAGATCTTCACGCAGAAGTCGTCCTCGTCGTTCGTCTCGGCGAGGTGGGTGTGGAGGCGGACGCCGTGCCTGCGGGCGAGGTCGGCCGCGTCGCGCATCGACTTCTCGGAGACGGAGAAGGGCGAGCAGGGGGCGAGTGCCACCTTGCGCATGGCGTCGGGGGCCGGGTCGTGGTACTTCCGGATCGCCGCCTCGCAGGCCGCGAGGATCTCGTCCTCGTCCTGGACCGTCGAGTCGGGGGGCAGGCCCCCGTCCTTCCTGGAGCGGGACATCGAGCCCCGCGTCGGCGCGAAGCGAATGCCGAGCTGGCTCGCCGCCTCGAACTGGATGCCGGGCAGGTCGCCGGAGAAGGAGCGGGGGTAGAGGTAGTGGTGGTCGGTCGTCAGGGTGCAGCCGGTCTTGAGGAGCTCGGCCATCGCGAGGCGGCTCGACCAATAGACCGCCTCCTCGTCCAGGCCCTTCCACACCTCGTAGAGGTAGACGAGCCAGTCGAAGAGCTTGGCCTCCTGCACGGCGGGGAGGTTGCGCGTGAGGGTCTGGTAGAAGTGGTGGTGGGTGTTCACGAGCCCGGGCAGGACCACGTGGCGCGAGGCGTCGATCACCCTCGTGCCGGGGGGGAGGCGCTCGGAGGCCGCGAGGCCGGGGCCCACGCGCCTGATGCGCCCGCCGTCGACGAGGATGTCCACCCCGGAGAGCTCCGCGCCTTCCCCGCGCGGGGCTCCGCCGCGGGCGAGGACGCGGAAGCAGTCCTTGAGCAGTATCACCTGGCTACCTCCTGGTTGAAGCCCTCGATGAGCTCGTCGAGCTCGCCGACCTGGGAGCGCAGCCCGCCCCAGTAGGCGCGGTGATCCTCCCACTGCTCGCGCAGCTCGCCTAAGTCCTTGCCGAGCTGCTCGATCCAGGAGAAGTACTTGAGGTTGTGGATGCGGCGCTTGTCGACCTGGGAGAGCTCGAGCACGTGGTCGACGGAGATGCCCTGGAGCCGCTCGTAGTCGCGGTCGGCCTGGCGCTGGCCGTACTTCCCCCGCTCGGCGGAGAGCTCCGCGAGGCGGCTCTGGTACATGGCCATGGAGTCGGTGAACATCGTGAAGACGACGTCCTCCTCGCCGAGCTCGTAGTACTTGGCGAACTTGATGGCGCCGATCATGTTGCCCACGCCCGAGATGCCGATCCAGTCCAGGCGGTCGAGGACCTCCCCGGGGACGCCCGCCTCGGCGAGGACGGCCTTGCCGGCCGGCTCGTTGAAGAGGCGGATGAGGCGCATCGGGAGCTCGTCGTCGACGCCGACCGCGGCGTCGGTGTCGCGGAGGTTGTGGATCCAGGGGATGTGCTTGTCCCCGATGCCCTCGATGCGGTGGTCGCCGAAGCCGTTCTCGAGGATGGTGGGGCACTGGAGGGCCTCGGCCACGCCGACCTTGGCGCCGGGGAAGGTCTCCCGCAGGTAGGAGCCCGAGCCGAGGGTGCCGGCCGAGCCCGAGGAGAGGACGGCGCCCGCGATGCGCGACTTCGCTCCCTTGATCCTGTTGAAGGCCTCCTCCATGGCCGGGCCGGTGACCGCGTAGTGCCAGAGGTGGTTGGGCAGCTGGTCGAACTGGTTGAAGATGACGGCGTCGGGCCGGGTGCGCTCGAGCTCGGCGCACTTGTCGAAGATCTCCTTGACGTTCGACTCGCAGCCCGGCGTGGCGATGACCTCCTCGGCCATGGTCTTGAGCCACTCGAAGCGCTCCTTGGACATGCCCGCGGGGAGGATCGCTATGGAGGGGCAGGAGAGGAGGCGCGAGATGTAGGCCCCGCCCCTGCAGTAGTTGCCCGTGGAGGGCCAGACCGCCTTCTTCGTCGTGGGGTCGAACCTCCCCGTGACGAGCTCGGGCAGGAGGCAGGAGAGGGCGGCGCCGACCTTGTGGGCCCCCGTGGGGAACCACTTGCCGGCGAGGCCCACGATGCGCGCCCTCGTGCCCGTGATCGCGCGCGGGAGCTCGATGAAATTCACCGCGCCGTAGCCCCCGCCCTTCTCCACGGCCTCGTTGTGCCAGTTCACGCGGAAGAGGTTGCGCGGATGGACCTCCCAGAGGCCGATGCCCGCGAGCTCCTTCTTGACCGCCTCGGGGATCTTGCCGGGGTCGCGCATCTGCGCGAAGGTGGGCAGGAGGATGCCCTTCTCGCGGCAGCGCTGTATGTTCTTCTTCCGCTGGGACTCGTTGACGTTCAGGTCGATCATGGTCTTCACTCCTCTTCCTTCTCTTCAATCTAGCCGGTAGCCGACCGCTCGCGCGGCGGATGCTATGTCCTTGAGGCCCGAGCCGGTGAGCATCGCCACGGCCACCTCGTCCCGGCCGAGCCGGGGCCGCGCCTGGATGAAGGCCGCGAGGGCCGCGGCGCTCGAGGGCTCGGCGAAGAGCCCCGCCTTGGCCGAACCGAGGCGCTGGGCCTCGAGGATGGCCTGGTCGGCGACGATGGCGCCGGCACCGCCGTGCCGGCGCAGCTTCGCGAGGGCGAAGACGCCGTTGCGCGGCGCGTCCACGGAGATCGAGTCGGCGAGCGTGGCCGAGGGCCTGGGCTCGAGCCGGCCAGTCTCGAGGGCCCGGGCGATGGCGCTCGAGCCTTCGGCCTGGGCCGCCCATACCGTCGGCATCCGGTCGATCTCGCCCAGGGCCAGGAGGTCCTCGAAGCCGCGGATGAGGCCCGCCAGGATGACCCCGTCCCCCGTGGGCACGAAGACGTGGTCGGGCGGCCGCGAGCCCCGCGCCGCGAGCTCGCGGATGATCTCGAAGGCGGCGGTCTTCTTGCCCTCGATGGTGAGGGGGTTGTAGGCGGTGTTGCGCGACAGCACCCCCGTCTCGTCCGTGTACGCGAGGCAGGTGTCGAAGGCGAGGTCGTAGTTGCCCTCGATCTCGCGCAGCTCCGCCCCGTACTGCAGGACCTGGACCCGCTTCGCTATCGGCGCCGACTTGGGCAGGAAGACCGTCACCTTGAGGCCCGCCGCCGCGCCGACGCAGGCCATGCTCGAGGCCGCGTTGCCGGTCGAGGCCAGGGCCACCTCGCCGATCCCGTGCTTGCGGGCGAAGGCGGCGACGAGGTAGGAGGCGCGGTCCTTGTACGAGCCCGAGGGCTCGCAGCCGTCGTCCTTGAGCCAGAGGCCGGGGAAGCCGAGCTCCTCGCGCAGGCGGGGGGCCGGCCACAGGGGCGTGCCGCCCACGGGCAGGCTCGGGAAATGCTCGGCCTCGACGGGGAGGGGGATCGACCCGGCCGCGAGCTCGCGCCGAGCCTCGTCGGGATCGAACGCGCACTCGAGGACCCCGTGGAGGGGCATGCCGGGCGCGTTGCGCGATCCGCATCGGTCGCAGAGGTAGCGGCCCGGCTCGATGGGGTACGCAGCCCCGCACTCGGGGCAGCGGTAGCTCCACCTCACGCGCGCCGCTCCAGGGAATAGGGGAGGGCGGCGTAGAAGGCGGCGCACTTCTCGAGGTCGTCGACCCGGTTTATCTCGTTGGGGGCGTGGGCCTGGGACTCGTCGCCGGGGCCGAAGCCGATGCAGGGGATCTTGTGGCGGCCGCAGATGGCCACGCAGTTCGTGGAGAAGGTCCATTTGTCGACCGTCGGCGCCTGGCCGTAGAGGCCCTTGTACGCGTCGACGCCGGAAAGGACGAGAGGATGGTCGGCGGGGATCTTCCAGGTGGGGAAGTAGAGCTCCTGCTTGTAGAGCTTCCCGGTATAGGCGCTCTGAGAGTACTCGGGCATCTTGACCGTGAACTTGTCCACGCCGGCCTGGGCGAGGGCCTTCTCGACCTGGCCGATGGCGAGCTTATCGTCCTCGCCCCAGGTCAGGCGGCGGTCGCAGTAGAGCATGGCCTGGTCGGGCACCGCGCACTGCGAGGGACCCTGGACCTTGATCTGCGATACGGTGATGGTGCCCTTGCCGAGGAAGCCGTCGTCGTCGGGCCTGAGCTCGGCGTTGAGCTTCTCGAGGGCGAGGGCGGCGCGGGCGGCCTTGTAGGCGGCGCTCTCCCCGCGCTCGGGCGCGGAGCCGTGGCAGGAGATCCCCTTGATGTCGACCTGGATCTCCATGCGTCCGCGGTGGCCGCGGTAGAGGCGGCAGCTCGTGGGCTCGGTGGACACCGCGAAGTCGAGCTTGAACTTCTCCTCCTCGATGAGGTACTTCCAGCACAGGCCGTCGCAGTCCTCCTCGATGACGGTGAAGGCGAACCAGACCGTGTAGTCTCCCTGGTAGGCCATCTCCTTGAGGATCCGCGCCGCGGTGATCATGGAGGCGGCGCCGCCGAGCTGGTCGGAGGCGCCGCGGCCGTGCACCAGGCCGTCCTTGACGATCCCGGAGTGGGGGGGGAGCTTCCACTGGGCGGGATCGCCCACGCCGACCGTGTCGATGTGGGCGTCGATGACGAGGACCTTCCGGCCCGAGCCGACGCGCCCGAGGAGGCTCCCCAGGCCGTCGACGCGGATATCCTCCATCCCGGCCTCCTCGGCCAGGCGCCGTATGAGCCGCACCCGATCGCCCTCGGTGCAGCTGAAGCCGGGGACCTGGATCATCTTGCTGAGGTTCTGGGCGGTATAGTCGCGATAGGCCGCGGCCTTCTCGAGGATCGTCTTCGGGTCCATTGCTACTTCCTTCCTTCCATGCGCTTCCATAGCCGCGCCGCCTCTCCGCGCGCGCCGGCGCCTATCCGTTCCGCGTCGAAGCGCGGCTCCCGGTCCTTTATGACGAACTCGCCCCCGACCATCACCGAGCGCACGGAGCGCGAGGAGAGGCCGAAGGCGAGGTGGCCGGCGACGTTGCCGCCGACCAGGGGCGTCGGCGGCTCGTAGTCCCAGAGCACGAGGTCGGCGGCGAAGCCGGCCTCGACCCGGCCCTGGGCCGCGCCGATATAGCGCTCCATGAGGCGGTTGCCGCGGTCGAGGCAGCGGAGGAAGTCGCCGGGCCACCAGGGGCCGCCGGACTCGCGGTGCCGGAAGGCCGCGAAGCGGAATTCCTCGAGCATGTCCGCCGAGGTGCCGTCGGTGCCCAGGACCACGTTGCGCGACCGCGTCAGGAGCCGGTTGTAGCCCACGGCGTTGTTCATGTTCGAGCGCGCGTTGTGCGCGAGGAAGGTCCCGCGCTCGTTCAAGAGCTCGACCTCGGATTCGGTGAGCCAGACCCCGTGGCCGACGACGGACTTGGGGCCCAGGCAGCCGGCCCGGTCGAAGCGCTCGACGAGGTCGAGGCCGTGCAGGCGCCGGGAGTCGACGGCGTCGTACTTGTCCTCGCCCAGGTGGACGTGGAGGCCCCGGCCCGAGGACCGCACCGCGTCGGAGAGGGCGCCCAGGGTCTCGTCCCCCACCGTGAAGCCCGCGTGGGCCCCGATGCAGCCGTCGACGAGGGGCCGCTCGCCGGAGGCGCGGGCGGCGTCGATCTCGCGCGCGAAGCGGAGGTTCTCCGCCACGCCCGCGCGGGCGCCCTCGGGGCCGTTGCGGTCGGTGGTCTCGTAGCACAAAAGGCCGCGCAGGCCGACCTCCTCGTAGGCCTTCCGCAGGACCGAGAGGCTGCCGTCGATGGCCTCGGGGCCGGCGTGGTGGTCGACGAGGCTCGTCACGCCGCAGGCGGCCGCGTCCGCGCAGCCCGCGAGGGCCGAGGCCTCGAGGATGGGGAGGTCGATCGCGCGGTCGAGGCGCCACCAGAGGCGCTCGAGCTGCTGGGCGAAGTCCTTCGAGGGCTCGATGGAGACCAGCATGCCGCGGGCCAGGGCGGAGTACAGGTGCGTGTGCGCGCAGACGAGGCCGGGGGAGAGGTAGGCGCCCGAGATCCGCCTGGCCCCCGGGTACCTCGACGCGAGGCCGGTTCCGACCTCGGCTATCGTGCCGGCCTTCTCGGCGCCCTCGCCCCTCCCGTAGACCGCGACGTCCAGGGGCTCGGAGACGGCGGGGGGCTCCCAGGACAGGACGCGGACGGACTCGAAGAGGATCATCTCGCGCCTCCGATCAGGTAGGGATGCTCGCGCAGCACCAGGCGGGCGAGGGCGGGGACCGGGCCGGCTCCCGCGCCGCCGCCCGGCCCCTGCTCGGCCACGGGGCCCTCGGGCTCGGCCCGCAGCCAGAGCCTCGGCCCCTCGGCGCAGAAGCCCGCGTTGCGCGACGCGCGGAGCTCGGCGGGCGAATCGAAGAGGGTGATCTTGCCGCGGTAGGGCTCGCCCTCGTAGGGGCAGAACAGGCCGCAGTTCCCGCACTCGTTGCACAGGCGGTCAAGGTGGAGTATCTGCAGGGCCTGGGAGAAGGGAGCCCCCCCGGCCGGTACGGGGATGGCCAGGTTGGCCCGGTTCGGGCAGACCTCGACGCAGCGGAGGCAGGCCGAGTCGCATTCGAGGCAGCGCTCGGCCTCGCGGGCGGCGAAGCCGGGAGCCCCGGCGGGGAGGGAGGCCTGGAGGCGGCCGCGCCGCGCGAGCTTGGCCCCCTCGGGCGGGGGAGCCGAGCAGGCGGCCCGGGAGGGCTCGATGCCGGCCGAGCGGAGGATGGCGTAGGCGGCCCGGCGGCCGTCGGCTATGGCGGCGATGATCGAGGCCGGGCCCCGGGAGGCGTCGCCCCCGACGAAGAGCCCCGGCCGGGAGCTCTCCTGGGTCGCGGCGTCGATGCGGGGGCGGCCGTCGGGGCCGCAGGAGGCGCCGAGGGCCGCGAGGAGGGCCGCGTCGGGGACCTCGCCGACCGCCGCCACGAGGAGGTCGCAGGGCAGCTCGAAGCGCTCCTCGGTGGGCTCGGGGGCCCGCCTGCCCGAGGCGTCGGGCAGGCCGAGGCGCATGCGCCGCAGCACGAGGCGGGGGCCCCTGCCCCCGGCGGGCGGCAGGGCCGCCTCGGGCGCGCAGAGCTCGAGGAGGGGCCCGGCGGGGGAAGCTTCGGGCGCGTTGAGCGACGCAGCCGCCTCGCTGCGCTCGCCGAGAGCTTTCGCTTCGCGGAGGGCGTTCTCGAGCTCCTCGCGGTCGGCGGGCATCTCGGCCCGGCTCCGGCGGTAGGAGATGACGACGCTCCGCGCGCCGGGCAGGCGGGCGGCGGCGCGGGCCGCGTCCATGGCGGTGTTGCCCCCGCCCGCGACCACGACGCTCGCGCGGCCGCCGTACTCGGCGCTGCGCTCGAGGAAGCTCAGGGCGTCGACGAGCTCGATCCCGGAGCCGGCGAGCTCGAGGCGCCGCGGGACCGGGGCCCCGACGCCGGCGAAGAAGGCGGTATAGCCAAGGGCCTCGAGGGGCCCGAGCTCCCGGACCTCGGTCCCGAAGCGGAACTCCGCGCCGAGGGAGGCGATCCGGCCGATGTCGCGTGCGAGGTCCTCGCGGGGGATGCGGAAGGAGGGGATGACGTTGGCCGGCACCCCTCCGGGCGCGGCGGCCTTGTCGAAGACGGTGACCGGGACCCCGGCCAGGGCGAGGTAGTGGGCGCAGGAGAGGCCGGCCGGGCCCGCCCCGATCACGGCGACCTTGCCGCGGAAGGCCGCGGGGGCGGGGCGCCCGGCGGGGATCGAGGCCGCGCGGGCGCAGGAGAGCTTGCAGGCGCGGATCTCCACCGATCCCTCGTAGTCGTTGCGGCTGCAAGCCGCCTGGCAGACGTGGTCGCACAAGGTGCCGGTGACGAAGGGCAGGGGATTGTCCTCGAGGACGGCCTCGAGGGCCGCGGCCTCCTCGCCCGCGGCGAGCTTGCGGATGTACTCGGGGGCCTTCTGGCGGGCCGGGCAGGCCTCGACGCAGGGGGCCGCGAAGCAGTCGGCGAGGGGCAGGGGCTTGGCGATGGCGGCCTCGCCGGCCTTCCACCCGGCCGCGTACTCGGGGCGGGAGAGGGCGGCCTCCGCGAGCCGGCCCAGGGCCGCCGCGTCGGGGCGATCCGGGGAGCCGGGCAGGGCCGAGGCGGCCTCGCGGGCGATCTGGCCGAGCCGGAGGTAGCCGCCGGGCTCGGCCCCCTCACGGTCGCCACCGACATCCTCAAGCCCGGCGGCGACGAGCTCGGCGGCGTTGAGCGCCGAGACGCCGCCGCAGTAGGAGAAGCGTTGGCCGAAATCGGGGAGGGCCGAGGCGAGCTCGGCGGCGAGCCGGGCCGTGAGGGGGAAGAGGGCCCGGCCCGACATGTAGCGCTCGGCCCCGGGGAGGAAGCCGCCCGGGTTGCGGTTCGCGAGGGTGTTCGAGAGCTTGATCCCGAAGCGCCGTCCCGCGGCCTCGGCCTTGCGCGACAGGGAGGCGACCAGGGCCAGGGCCTCGGGGAACTGGAGGTCGCGCTCGAAGCTTTCCCTCCCGAGCTCGATGGAGGACCAGCCGCAGGCGTCGAGGATGGAGCGGGCCCGCTCGTAGCCCAGGAGGGTGGGGTTGAGCTTGACGTAGGCGTCGAAGCCCTTCTCCTCGACGAGGTAGGCCCCGATCCGCTCGATCTCGGCGGGGGGGCAGCCGTGCATGGTGGAGAGGGTGACGGAATGCACCGGCGAGGAGGGGAAGTCCCCGACGAGGGCCAGGGCTCGCGAGCGGGCCTCGGCGCCGAAGGCCTTCGCGAAGGCCCTCGACTCGACGAAGGAGGCCAGCTCGCCCAGGTAGAGCTTCCACTCCTCGGAGAGCGCGGGCTCGCGCATCCCCTCGATGAAGGCCTCGACCTTGGAGCCCTTGATGCCCTCGAGGGTATAGCCCACCGACATGTTGAAGAAGAAGGCGCGAGGCTTCTTCGAGAAGATGGCGGCGAGGAGGTTAACGGCGATCCAGCCGCGCAGGTACTCGGCGCGGGCATCCCCGAGCGAGAGCTCGGTGGACCACTCGGTGTTGTGGCCCTCGTCGAGGGCGTAGATGCAGGGCTTCTCGATCTCGAGCGCGTCGTTCTCCTGCACCGTCTTGAGCTCGAAGGCCCGGGCCCCCGCGAGGTAGGCGGCGACGAGGCAGGGGGCGATCTGGCTGCTCGGGCCGGCGGCGGGGCCGACGGGGAGGCTGGCCTCGCCCCCCATGACGCCCAGGCCCGGGCTCGAGGCCTCGAGCTCGAAGGCCTCGCGGAAGGCGGCCTCCGGGATGCCGTAGATCGAGGAGAGGGCCCCGTACTCGCCGGCTATGCGGTCGAGGAGGGCGCGCATGGGCGTGGCCCGCATGACTTTGCTCAACGATACCCCCAGGTGAGGAAGCGGCCCGTGCCCGGCTCGGAGACGATGCCCGGCAGGCCGCTTCCCGCTTCGCGAGATGCCGAATCGAAGCGGGCCGCGTCGTAGACGAGGCGGCCGCGCAGGTAGGTGGCTGCGATCCTCCCGGAGAGCTCCATGCCCTCGAAGGGCGTGATCCGCCCCTTGGAGAGGAGGCGCTCGCCCTCGATCCTCGTCCTTCCTTCCGGGTCGAGGAGGACGAGGTCCGCGTCCTTGCCGGCCTCGATGGAGCCCTTGCGGGAAGCGAGGCCGTAGCGGCGGGAGGCGGCGCCGCCTATCGCGTCGAGGAAGCGCGGCAGGGAGAGGCGGCCCGCGGCCAGGCCCTCGGAATAGAGGTAGACCAGCATGGTTCCGGTGCCGGGTATGCCCCCGTAGGCCGTCCAGACGTTCCCCGTCTCCTTCTCGGAGGCGGGGGCCGGGGCGTGGTCGCTCGCGACGAAGCCGATCGAGCCCGAGGCGAGGAGCCCCCACAGGAGCTCCCGCTCGGCGCGGGACTTGACGACGGGGGCGGTCTTGAGGGCGGCGCCCAGCGCGTCGAAGTCCTCGCGGCCGAAGGCCAGGTAGTGGGCGCAGGTCTCGCAGCTCGCCCCCGCGGCGGCGACGAGGCGGGCGGCGGCCGCGGTGCCGACGTGGACGACGTGGAGGCTCGCCTCGCGGCCCCGCGCCAGCTGGAGGGCCGAGGCGACGGCGACGAGCTCGGCGGCCTCGGGCCGGGAATCGCAGTAGTCGGACCACTCGGGCCGGGCGGCGCCCCGCGCCGCCTTGAGCCGGGCCGTGGCCGCCGTCACGTAGTCGAGGTCCTCGGCGTGGAGGAGAATCGGTCGGCCTAGCCGCTCGCCCTCGGCCACGACGCGCGCGAAGTCGTCGTGCGTTACGCGGGTGAAGCTCTCCATGCCCGAGATGAAGTAGCACTTGAAGCCGACGACGCGGCCGGCGAGCTCGGCCATGGCCCCCGGGGCATCGCCCGAGCCCAGGCTCGCCTCGACCTCGCGGCCGGAGACCCCGCCGTAGAGGGCGTAGTCGACGAGGGCCTTGCCGCGTATCGCGCCCAGCTTGCTTTCGAGGGCGGCGACCGTCGTGACGGGCGGCATCGAGGTGCAGGGCATGTCGATGACGGTGGTGACTCCGCCCTTCGCCGCCTCCGCCGTGCCGTGGAGGAAGTCCTCGCGGTGGGTGAAGCCCGGCTCGTCGAAGTGGACGTGGGGATCGACGGCCCCGGGGAGCACGACGAGGCCGGCGGCGTCGATCGACTCCTCGCCGGGCTCGGGGACCAGGGAGGAGCCGATCTCCGCGACGAGCTCGCCGCGGACGCGGATGGAGGCGCGGCGATAGGTGCCCTCGCCCGGGAGGGCGACGAGGCCGTTCGCTACGATCATCCTCTCCCCCTCGCCAGGTGCATGAGGGCCTTCTCCGGGGTCATGGGCAGGTCGTAGAAGGCCGGCAGGTCGGGCCGTGCGGCGCGCAGCGCGTCGAGGACCGCGAAATACGCGGCGATGCCGTACATGAAGGGCGGCTCGCCGACGGCCTTGGAGCCCATGACGGCCTTGGGGTTGGGGCGGCCCTCGAGGAACTCGACCTCGAGCTCGGGAAGGAAGGTTATGTCGGGAGCCTTGTAGGTGGAGAGGGTGTCGGACCGGAGCTCGCCCCTCGCGCCGTAGGCGAGCTCCTCGAGGACGGACCAGCCCGCGCCCTGGGCGAAGGCCCCCTCGACCTGGCCGAGGTCAACCGAGGCGTCGATGCGGTCGCCCCCGTCGTGGACGATCGCGGCCGACTCCAGGCGATAGGTGCCGCGCAGCGCGTCGAGGCGGACCGTGACCGCCGCGCAGCCGTAGACGTGGTAGGCGAAGGCCTCGCCCCGCCCGGCCTTCGGGTCGTACCAGATGCCGGGCGTTGCGTAGAAGCCGTGGGCGGAGAGGTCGGTCCGGGCCAGGTAGGCCTCGGCGACGAGCTTGGCCCAGCCGAGCCCGGTGGGCGCGCCCTCGCGGAGGACCTCGCCCGACTCGAGGGCGAGCTCCCCCGCCTCGGCCCCGAGGCGGGCCGCCGCGACGGCGAGGAGCCGCGAGCGGATCTCGGCGCAGGCGGCGAGGGCGGCCATGCCGTTGATGTCGCTGCCCGTGCTCGCGGCCGTGGGCGAGGTGTTGGCGACCGAGCCCGTCGTGGTGGGCGCGACCCTGACCAGGGACTCGGGGATGCCGAGCTCGCGGGCGACAACGAGCTGGATCTTGCGGAAGACCTGCTGGCCCATCTCCACGGCCCCCGTCGAGACCGAGACGGTCCCGTCCCGGTAGACGTGGACCAGGGCCCCGCCCTGGTTCATGAATATGGTAGTGAAGGAGATGCCGAAGCAGATGGGGATGATCGCCGCGCCCCGCTTCTCGAGGGCGTGGGAGGAGTTGAACTCGTCGATCTCCCGCCTGAGCTCGGCCCAGCGCGACTTCGCGAGGAGGCGCTCCGTCGTCGCCCGCGCCAGGCAGCGCTCCGCGGCCTGGCCGTAGGGGAAGAGGTCGCCCTCCGACAGGAGGTTGCGGCGGCGCAGCTCGACCGGGTCCCAGCCGCCCTTCGCGGCCAGGGCGTCGAGGGCCGACTCGATGACGAAGAAGGCCTGGGGCCCGCCGAAGCCGCGGAAGGCGGTGAAGGGCGGGAGGTTCGTGCGGCACATATGGCCGGTCACGCGGACCTCGGGGATCCGGTAGGCGCCGACGGCGTGGAAGAGGGTGCGGGCGAGGATCGAGGGGGATAGGTCGCAGGAGGCGCCGGAGTTCTGGTAGAAGTCGGCCTCGAGGGCCAGGAGCCTGCCCTCGGCGTCGGCGCCGACGCGGAAGTCGGTCGAGTAGGGGTGGCGCTTGCCCGTCCAGCGCATGTCGTCGCGGCGCTCGAGGTAGAGCTTGACCGGCAGGCCGGAGCGGCGGCAGCCGAGGGCGGCGAGGGCGGCCCAGGTGCTGGCCTGCTCCTCCTTGCCGCCGAAGGCCCCGCCCAGGCGCGGGGCCTCGACCTCGACCTGGCTCATGGGCAGGCCGAGGACGCGGGCCACCGCGCGCTGCACGCCCGAGGGCGACTGGGTGCTCGACAGTATCCGGACGCCTCCTCCTTCCCCGGGTTCGGCTATCGCGCCCTGGGTCTCGAGGTAGAGGTGCTCCTGGCCGCCGGAGTCGGCCCGGCCCGAGACGACGACCGCGCAGCGCGCGAAGGCGGCGGCGACGTCGCCCGAGGCGATGCTCTGGGGCGGGAGGATGAAGCTCCCGGCCGCGGCCGCCTCGCGCTCGTCCACGAGGGGCTCGAGCTCCTCGTAGCGCAGCTCGACCAGGGCGGCGGCCTCGCGGGCGAGGGAGCGGTCCGCGGCCAGGACGAGGGCCAGCGGCTCCCCTACGTAGCCCCACTCGCCCTCGGCGAGGAGGGGCTCGTCGGAAACGATGCCCCCGACCTGGTTCTCGCCGGGTACGTCGCGGGCGTCGAGCACCTGCACCGAGGGGTGGAGGGCGAGGGCCTTGGATGCGTCGATTCCCAGGAGGCGGCCCCGGGCGCAGGGGGCGGGGACGGGCCGGGCGAAGAGGGAGCGCTCGGGGAGCTCCCGGTCGTCGATGTAGCGCGTGAGGCCCGCGACGTTCCGCTCGGACTCGGGTATGGCTCTCATGCGAGGGCCTCCTCGGCTATGCCCCTGCCGGGGAAGAGGCGCTCGAAGTGGGCCAGGACGAGGCGCTTGAGGAGCGTTAGGCGATACTCAGCCGAGCCGCGCACGTCCGATATGGGGGAGGCTTCGGAGGCTGCGATGCGGGCGGCCTCCCGGGCTGTCGCCGCGTCGGGGAGCCTTCCCTCGAGGAAGGCCGAGGCCTCGCGGAGGAGGAGGGGGACCGGGGCGACGCCCCCCGCGGCGATCCGCGCCTTCGCGATGCGCCCTCCCTCGAGGGAGAGGCAGGCGGCGCTGTTGGCCGAGGCTATGTCGAGGCGGGAGCGCTTGGCCACCTTCTCGAAGCTGAAGAGCCGGGGGGAGGCGGCGTCGATGGCGAAGGAGGCGAGGGCCTCCCCCGGGGCCAGGGCGAGCTTCTTGTAGCCGAGGAAGAGCTCCTCGAGGGGGAGCTCGCGGAGGACGGGGCCCCCCTCGAGGCGCGTTATGCGAACCTTGGCGCCGAGGGCGATGAGCATGGCCGCGGCGTCCGCGATGGGCGAGGCGTTGGCGGCGTTGCCGCCCAGGGTCGCCTGCTCGCGCACGAGGGGGCTCGCGAGCTCCGCCTCGAAGCGCTCTATGCCCGGGACGGCCGCGCGCAGCTCCGGGCTCGCGAAGAACTCCCGCCAGGAAAGGGCCGCGCCGAGCTCGAGGAGGCCGCCGGAGCGCCGGATCCCCGTGAACGCGGGCCTTCGGCGCAGGAGGAGGGGAGGCTCATCCCGGGGCGCGGGGTGGGGGCTCCGGACATAGAGGTCGCTGCCCCCGCCGATGACGAGGGGAGGGGCCGAGCCCGGGGCCGCCGCGGCGGCCTCGGCCGGGGGCAGCGCGGGGAGGAGCTCGCCCCGGGCGAAGGCGAGGAGGGAGGGCGGGACCACGGCGGCGGCGGTCAGGGCCTCGAGGCGCTCGAGGTAGCCGGCGGGGAGGCCCGAGAAGTCGCGGACGAGGGCGGCGGCGGCCCGCCGGAGGGCGCCGTAGCCGGTGCAGCGGCAGAGGTTCCCCTCGAGGGCCGCGAAGGCGGCTTCCTCGGTGTAGGGCGGGCCGGCGAGGAGGAAGGCGGTCAGGGAGATCACGAAGCCGGGGCTGCAGAAGCCGCACTGGCTCCCGTTCGCCTCGAGGATGGCCCGCATCACGGGCGTGAGCCCCTCCCCGGCGCCGCGCAGGCCCTCGATGGTCACCAGGTGGCGTCCCTCGAGCTCCCCCAGGGCCAGGAGGCAGGAGGGGCGGGCGCCGTAGCGCGCCGAGGAGGCGACCCGCTCGCCGGCGAGGACAGCGCCGCTTTCCGAGGAGGCGACCAGCTCGCCGACGAGGACAGCGCAGGCGCCGCAGTCGCCCTCCCGGCAGCCTTCCTTGGTTCCGACGAGGCCGAGCTCGCCGCGGATGAAGTCCAGGGCAGGGCTCCCGGGCCAGAGCTCGGTCTCGACGGGGACGTCGTTCGCCAGGAATCGCGTTCGGACCTTCATACTCTTCCTTCGATGGCTCGGATTCGAATTCTAGGCCCCGGCCGGGGCGCCTGCAAGCGAAGGGGCCGCGGGGCGGCAGAGGCCCCGCGCGCGGAAATCCTCGAGGGTGGCCTCGGCACAGCGCTCCCAATGGGCCTCGAGGCGGCCCACCGCCGCCGGGCGGTCGGCCGAGGCCAGGGAGGCCAGTATGGCGGCGTGCTCGGCCACCGAGCGGGCGACGAGCTCGTCGTTCTGCATGAAGGCGTACTCGTAGCGGAAGAGGATGCCCTTGAGGTCGGCGAGGATGCGCAGGAGGTGCTGGTTCCCGTTGTCCTCGATGAGGAGCTGGTGCCAGGCGGAGTCGATCTCGATCCGGCGGAAGGGATCGGCCGCGGCCTCGTCGAGGGAGGCGCAGAGTCCCCGGAGCCGCTCGAGCTTGTCCGGGCAGGGGAGGGGGACGGCCTCGAGGGCGGTGCATTCGAGGAGGGTGACGAGGGGGTAGACCTCCTGGATCTCGGACTCGCGCAGGCCGATGACCGAGAAGCCGAAGTGCTTCTGCGCGGAGATGAAGCCCTCGCGCTCGAGGCGGAGAAGGGCCTCGCGCACCGGGGTCCTGCTCACGCCGAGCTCCTCGGCGAGCTCGGTGTCCTTGAGGCGCTGGCCGGCTCCGTACTCGCCCCTGATGATCCGACCGAGGAGCTCCTGGTGGACGTCGGCGCTGAATCTTTGGCGGGAGACCATCCCTTGTACTGTATTCTGTATACAAAACGGCGTCAAGTTCAAAAAACGAAGGTCAGGCCCTCGGCGTCTCGATTTCTTCGCGAGGCGGCTAGTCGACGAAGAGATCGACGGGGGTGAAGCGCTCCACGTCGACGAGGCCCCGGTCGGTGATCTTCAGCTTGGGGATGACCGGCAGGGCCATGAAGGAGAGGGTCATGAGGGGGGAGGGATTGCGCAGGGCCTCGCGGGCGAAGAGCTCGTCGAAGGAGCGGAGGCGCTCGACCACGAAGGAGGCGTCCCGGTCGCTCATGAGGCCCGCGACGGGGAGGGGGAGGTCGAGGAGGACCTCGTCCCCGACGGCGAAGACCAGGCCTCCCTTCATCTTGTTGAGGTGACGGGCGGCCTTGAAGATGGAGCGGTCGTCGACCCCGGCCACGATCATGTTGTGGGAGTCGTGGCTGACCGTGCAGCCCAGGGCGCCGCGGCGCAGGCCCAGGCCCGAGATGAAGCCCTTGCCGATGTTGCCCGAGCCGGTGTGGCGCTCGATCACGAAGACCTTCACGATGTCGCGGCCGAGGTCCGAGACGCAGAGCCCCTCCTCGATCCGCGGCTCGGCGAGGAGCTCGCCGGTGATGATGGAGCCGGGCCGGGCCTCGATCACCCGGATCCGCCGCGCTCCCGATTCCGGCGCCGGGATGCGGAAGTCCTCCTCGGTCAGCCACTTGATGTTCACCGAGTCGCGGGCGGGCGGGCGGGTGGAGGGGATCTCGGCGACGAGCTCCCCCTCTTCCGCGACGAGGAGGCCTCCCTTGAAGACGAGCTTGGCCCGGAAGTCCTCGAGCTTCTCGAAGGCGACGAGGTCGGCGCGGTAGCCCGGGGCGACGGCCCCCGAGCCGCGGATGCCGAACCAGCGGGCCGGGTTCAGGCAGGCGACGCGGAAGGCGTCGATCGGGTCCACGCCGCCGGCGAGGAGGAGGCGGAGGGCGTGGTCCATGTGGCCCTCGTCGACGAGGTCGTTGGGGTGGCGGTCGTCGGAGCAGACGAGGAAGCGCGAGGCAGTCCGCGGGCTCAGGGCGGGGAGGAGGGCGCGGAGGTCCTTGGCCGTGGAGCCCTCGCGCAGCATCACGTACATGCCCTTGGCGACCTTCTCGAGGGCCTCCTCCGGCAGGGTGCACTCGTGGTCCGAGCCGATGCCCGCGGCGATGTAGGCCGACAAAGGCCCCCCCGCGAGGCCGGGGGCGTGGCCGTCCACCGGCTTGCCCGCGTCCCGGAAGAGGGCGATCTTGTCCAGGAGCTTGGGATCCTTGTACAGGACCCCGGGGTAGTTCATCACCTCGCCGAGGCCGAGGACCCGGGGCTCGCGGAGGAAGGGGTACATGTCCGAGGCGTAGAGGGCCGCCCCCGCGGTGTCGAAATCGGTGGCGGGGACGCAGGAGGGCACCATGAGGTACACGTCGAGGGGCAGGCCCTCGCTCGCGGCGAGCATGTAGCGCATGCCCTCGTAGCCGAGGACGTTCGCTATCTCGTGGGGATCGGCGACGACCGCCGTCGTGCCCCGGGGCACGACGATGCGCGCGTATTCCGGGGGCGTGAGCATGGAGGACTCGATGTGGACGTGGGAATCGACGAGCCCCGGCGCGAGGTACAGGCCCTTGAGGTCGATCGTCCTGTCGGCGCGCAGGCCGTCGTCGATCCCCGCGATCATGCCGCGATGGACGGAGACGGTGACGCCGCGGCGGATCTCGCCCCGCAGGAGGTCGACGAGGCTGCAATTCGCCAGGTTGAGGTCGCAGCTGACGAGGCCCCTGCCGGCGTCGATGAGATTCTTACCGGTCACATGCGCTCCTTGCCCGGTATTCTGCTAGCATTCCTTTCCCGGCGCAAGCCCGGGGATCTCGCGCCGATAGGGCTCGGCCTCGCCGAAAATGAAACGCTATTTCTATTTGACATGACAAAGGGCGGCGTGTAAAATCGAGCCAATCCCAGCAAGGAGGCTCTATGAGTACTCTCATTGCGGTCGCTGCCATCGTATTGTACCTCGTGTTCTACTTCACGTTCGGCAGGACCCTCCAGACCAAGCTCCTGAAGAGCCAGGACGCTCCCGACGCGCCCTCCAAGCGGCTCTCCGACGGCGTAGACTACGTGCCCACGTCCAAGTACGTCCTCTTCGGCCACCATTTCGCCTCGATCGCCGGCGCCGGCCCCATCACCGGCCCCGCCATGGCCGTGGCCTGGGGCTGGCTCCCCGGCCTTTTGTGGATATGGATCGGCAACGTCTTCCTCGGCGCCATCCACGACTACCTCGCCCTGGCCGCCTCCGTCCGCTACGACGGCCGCTCCATGCAGGTCGTGGCCCAGGACATGATCGGCAAGAAGGCCGGCAAGTCCTTCGGCTGGTTCATCATGTTCCTCTGCATCCTCGTCGTGGCGGCCTTCGGCGACATCGTCGCCGGCCAGTTCGCCGCGGACGGCCGCGTCTTCTTCTCCTTCGTCTTCTTCTGCGTCGCGGCCTTCATCGCCGGCTTCTTCATGTACAAGTCGAAGCTCGGCCTCGGCTGGGGCTCTCTGATCGGCATCGGCCTGGTCATCCTCGCCTTCATCGGCGGCAACTACCTGCCGGTCAAGTGGGGCAAGGACATCTACTTCCTCATCATCTTCGTCTACATCGTCCTGGCCTCCACCCTGCCGGTCAACCTCCTCTTGCAGCCGCGGGACTACCTCTCCTCCTACTTCCTGTACTTCGGCCTCCTCGTGGGCGGCATCGCGGCCCTCATCAGCTTCCAGCCCCTCGACTCGATCCCGGCCTTCACCTCCTTCAGCGCCAAGGTCATCTCCGGCGTGCCCTCGCCCTTCTGGCCGACGGTGCCCCTCGTGATCGCCTGCGGCGCCCTCTCGGGCTTCCACTCCCTCGTGGCCTCGGGCACGAGCTCGAAGCAGCTCAAGGAAGAGAAGGACGCCCTCTTCGTCGGCTACGGCGCCATGCTCGTCGAGGGCTTCCTCTCCACCCTCGTCCTCGTCTCCATCGCCGGCTTCGGCGCCGCCGCCCTCGGCGACAAGCTCATGGCCACCCCGGCCCTCGGCCGCTTCGTCCAGTCCTTCTCCAAGATGGTCAGCACCAAGCTGCCCTTCCTGCCGATGAGCTTCATGACCCTCTTCTCGGCGGTCTGGGTCTCCACCTTCGCCCTCACCACCCTGGACACCACGAACCGCCTGGGCCGCTACATCATCCAGGAGATGGTGGAGCCGCTCAAGGGCAAGAAGGACGGGGTCTACAAGCTCTTCAGCAACAAGTGGGTCGCCTCCGTCATCATCGCCTTCGGCGGCATCTTCCTCGCCCGCTCCGGCGGCTACAGCTTCCTCTGGCCCGCCTTCTCCGGCGCCAACCAGCTCCTGGCCTCGGTGGTCATGCTCACCGTCGCCGTCTGGGTCAAGAAGAAGCTCAACCCGAAGTACTTCGCCGCGGTCATCATCCCCGCGATCTTCCTCTGGGTCACGGTCACCGCGGCCCTCATCTGGTACGTCGCGGCCGTGGTCCCGACCTACTTCGTCGCGGGCAAGCCCGTGGCGAGCCAGATCACCGGCGGCATCGTCGGCGGCATCACCGTCGTCATGCTCGTCATGAACTTCAGCATGATCGCCGGCTTCCTCAAGAACATAAAGGGCAAGGCGGCAGCGGCCTAAGGCCCGCTTCCCCGCTCGCCGCCCGCTCCGCGCTTCGCGCGCGGGCGGCGGGGAAGGGCTTCCTCGGGAAGCCCTTTCTTTTTATAGTTAGCCTTGCGACGCGACGAGGGAGGCCGGCAGCATGAGGGGCGAAGCGATCATCGGGTTCTTGAGGAAGGCACTAGGCACGGTCATCCAGGTCAACCGCGAGCACGCCGTGGAGATGCTCGAGTTCGAGCTCAAGGAGCTCGAGAACATCTTCGCCCTCCTCATCCTCGGCGGCTTCGTCGGGCTTCCCTCGCCGCCCGCGCCCATAGCCCTCGAGCTCCTGCCCTCGATGGAGCGCGAGCTCACCGTGATGCTCTCCCGGGCGGATTTCGCCCAGGACGCCTTGGCGCCCCTCGCGGGCCTCCTGCAGATCGACTGAGGGCGGGGCCGCGCATGCTATCCAACGCCTTCTTCCTCGGCAAGGGCGGGGTCGGCAAGACCACGGTCTCGGCCTCCTTCGCCCTCCGCCTCGCGCGCTCGGGCAAGCGGGTCCTCATCGCCTCCCTGGACCCGGCGCACAACCTGGGCGACGTCCTCGGCGCGAGCCTCGCCGACTCGCCGAGGAAGGTCGAGGAGGGCCTCGAGGCCCTCGAGGTGGACCTGGGCTCCTGGGTCGACCGCTACCTCGCGGACAGCCGGGACGAGCTGAAGTCCACCTACTCCTACAACCTCACCCTCAACCTGGACTCCTTCTTCGACATCATGAAGTACTCGCCGGGCACCGAGGAGTACGCGGTGCTCTGGGCCATCGAGCACATCCGCTGCGACCTGGCCGGCGACTACGACGTCGTGGTCTTCGACACGCCGCCCACCGCCCTCTCCCTCCGCTTCCTCGCCATGCCCGCGATATCGGAGCGCTGGGTCTCGGAGCTGACGAAGCTCCGCGAGCGCATCCTCGAGCGGCGGCAGACCATCGTGCGGATCAACCCCGGCTCGCCGGCGGTGGCGGGCTGCGTCGACAAGGACGAGGACTCGGTCTACGGCAAGCTCGGCTCGATCAAGCGCCGGCTCGCCGGCCTCCGCTCCCTCTTCGGCCGGGAGAGCTTCGTCGCCGTCGTGGTGAATAAGGACATCCTCTCGATCTCCGAGGCCCTGCGGATATCCGGCGAGCTCGCGCGCATCGACATCCCGCTGTCCGCGCTCTGCGTCAACAAGAGCGGCCTTTCCGGCGCGCCCTGGGTCCTCGATCCGCGGCTCGCCGGGACGCCTTCCTTCGAGCTCGACTTCCTGCCCGGGGGCCTGCGCGGGCGCGGGGACCTCGCCTCCATCGACACGACCGCCCTCGTGGCCGCCTTCCAGGCCTCGGACGGGAAAGGAACCGCATGAACCTCGGCAGCGTCAATCCCTACTTCCTGACCGCCCTCGTCATCCTGGCCATCGCGGCTACCGTCCAGTACTACCTCGGCATGAAGCGGAACCGCTTCCTCGCCTCCTCCATCTCGAGGGGCGCGGAGGAGGCCCTGAAGCCCCGCTCGACGAACTACGTGAACATCGGCGGCGCCATCGGCCACAACTTCGCCTACGCGATGCCCGCCGGTCCCTGGACGAGCGCCAAGGGGACGATGACCCTGACGCCGCGGCAATCCCTCCTGTACATGCCCCTGTCGAAGCTCATCGTGGGCGGGGACCGCTTCTACATCAACCTCTTCACCAAGCGCAAGCTCCGGGGCGAGGGCCACATCGTCGAGGCAGGCCAGCTCCGCCGGGCCAAGATCGACGGGATCGAGGCGATGGAGCGGCGCGAGGCCGAGGCGGGCGGCCGCCGCTTCGTGCTCCTGTGGCGGGGCGCGGAGCTCTCCAAGGAGCTCGGCGCGATACTCGACGCGATGCCCGATCCCGCCCGCCTGCGGCACTTCTGCGCCTACGCGGACAACAAGACCTTCTTCCTCCACACCAATCCCATCGGAGGCAACGTGAAGGACGACCTGGCCGCCCTCCTGCCGAGGCTGGAGGCCTTCTTCGAGGGGAAGGGGGAAGCGTGAAGGAGCTCGACGCTGCTACCAGGGGCAAGCTCGACGCGGTGTTGGGCCGGGTCCGGGAACCCCAGTCCGAGCTCAGCCTGGCCGAGCTCGGACTGGTCAAGAAATTCACCTACTCGGCAGCGGAGCGGACCATCGTGGTGCGCCTCGAGGTCGGCGAGGATCCCTACGCCTGCCCAGCCTGCGCCGTCGGCGCGGGCCTGGTCCGCCAGGGGATCGAGCGGGCCCTGCGCGCGGAGCTCGAGCGGGAGTTCCCCGGCTTCTCCGTCGAGTTCGCCTAAGGGCCCCCGGGCTGGCCGCGCCGCATCCCTACTTCTCTTCCCGCATGTAGGCGACCCCGAGCGAGGCGGGGGCGCCCACCCGTTTCGAGAGGGTCTCCCACCAGGTCATGAGGACGAGGACAGCGATCGTCGCGAGGTAGGGCAGCATGTTCAGGAAGCTCGCCGGGATGTCCGTGCCCGCGGCCTGGAGCCGGAACTGCACCGCGTTGATCCCCCCGAAGAGCAGCGCCCCCCAGATGGCCCGGGCGGGGTTCCACATGGAGAAGATGACCAGGGCGATGACGATCCAGCCCCGGCCCCCGGTGATGTTCTCGGCCCAGCCGGGGGTGTAGGCCAGGGAGAGGTGGGCGCCGCCCAGGCCGACCAGGAGGCCGCCCCCGATCGTGTAGGCGTACTTCGTCCGCGCGACGTCGATGCCCATCGCGTCCGCGGCCTGGGGATCCTCGCCGACCGAGCGGAGCCAGAGCCCCGCTCGCGTCCGGTAGAGGTAGAACCAGGCCAGGGGGATGAGGAGGAGGACGGCGTAGGTGACGAGGTCCTGGTCGAAGACCGAGCGCAGGACGGGCAGGTCGCCGAGGAAGGGTATCTTGACCTGGCCGAAGCGCGGCCCCGAGAGACCGACGAGGCGGCGGTTGTTCGCCGCCGGCCCAAGGCGCTGGCCGAGGAAGCTCGCGAGGCCGGAGCCGAAGAGGGTGATGGACAGGCCGCTCACGACCTGGTTGGCGCGCATCGTCACGGTGAGGAAGGCGTGCACGGCGGCGAGGGCGGCCCCGACGGCCGCCGCCGCGAGGAGGGCGAAGGCCAGGCTGCCGGTGTGGAAGGCCGCGGCGAAGGCGCTCAGGGCGCCCATCATCATGATGCCCTCGAGCCCGAGGTTGAGGATGCCGGCCCGCTCGGTCATGATTTCGCCTATCGTGGCGATGACGAGGCTCGTGCCGGCGCGGATCGTGATGGTGAGGATGGAGGATACGAGGTCCATCAGGCTGCTCCTTCGCGGCCGGGCGCCGGCCCGCCGGCCCTCGGGGCCGAGCGGCGGATCCGGAATTCGGTGAACAGGGAGCCAGCGAGCATGGGGAAGAGGATCATGCCCTGCATGACCTGGCCCATGGCCGAGGGCAGGCCCATCTTCATCTGCACCTGGTCGCCTCCGACCAGGATGGCGGCCATGAGGATCGAGACCGGCGCGATGGCGAGGGGATTGAGCTGGGACATCCAGGCCACGATGATGGCGGTGAAGCCGTAGCCTATGGCGAGCCCCTGCTGCAGCCGGTGCGAGATGGCCGTGACCTCGCAGGCCCCGGCGAGGCCGCAGAGGGCGCCGGAGAGGAGGACGGCCAGCACGACGTTGCGCTCGACCGCTATGCCCTCGTAGCGGGCGGCCCGCGGGCTCGAGCCGATGATCTTGAGCTCGAAGCCCCAGCGCGTGCGGTTGAGGAGGAACCACAGGACCAGGGCCAGGGCCAGGGCGAAGTACAGGCCCACGTGGGCGCGGCCCGAGATGCGGGGCAGCCAGGCCTCCTTGGGGAAGGGTGCCGTGCCGGGGAAGCCGTAGCCCTTGGGGTCGCGCCAGGGGCCGTAGTAGAGGGAGTCGGCGAAGAGGATGGCCACGTAGTTGAGCATGAGGGTGACCAGGGTCTCGTCCACCGCGAGCGAGGTCTTCAGGAGGGCGGGCACGCTCGCCCAGAGGGCGCCCGCCGCGCAGCCGACGAGGATGGCGAGGGGGAGGAGGAGGGCGCCGGGCACCCAGCCGCTCCAGAAGAGGGCCACCCAGGAGGCCGCGACGCCGGCCATGACGAGCTGGCCCTCGGCCCCGATGTTCCAGAAGCGGAGCTTGAAGGCGAGGGCGACGCCGAGGCTCGTGAGCATGAGGGGGATGGCCTTGACCAGGGTCTCCGTGAAGGCCCGCCAGCTGCCGAAGGCCCCCTTGAACATGGCGGCGAAGGTGGCGGCCGGGTTCACCTCGAAGGCGAGGAGGAGGAGGGAGGTCAGGGCCAGGGAGGCGAGGAAGGAGGCGAGGGGGACGATGAAGAGGGCCGCGGTCGAGGCGCTCTTCCTCTTCTCGAAGTGGAGGGCCATGCCTAGGCCTCCTTCTTGGCGCCGGACATCAGGAGGCCCAGGGTCTCGGGGTCGGCCTCGCAGGCCGGGAAGGTGCCCATGACCCGGCCCTCGAAGAGGACGGCTATGGTGTCGGCGACCTGGGCCAGCTCCTCGAGGTCCTCGGATACGAGGAGGACGGCCCTGCCCGCGTCGCGCTGGGCCACGAGCTCCTTGCGGACGGCCTCGGTGGCGCCGACGTCGAGGCCCCGCGAGGGGTAGACCGCCACGAGGAGGCTCGTGCAGGCCCCGATCTCGCGGGCGAGGATGGTCTTCTGGACGTTCCCGCCGGAGAGGAACTTCACCCTGGTCTGGGGCGAGGGCGTGGCTATGCCGAAGGCCGCTATCAGGCGCTTGGCCAGCTCGAGGATGCGCGAGGGGCGCAGGACCGGCCCGACGGATACCGGCCTCGAGCGGTAGCCCTTCATGGCGAGGTTGGCGGCCACGCTCAGGTCGCCCACGGCCCCGACGGAGCTGCGGTCCTGGGGCACGTGGCCGACGCCGGAGCGGATGAGGGAGAGGGGGCTGCCGTTCGTCACGTCGCGGCCCTTGAGGCGGATCCTCCCGGCCGTAGCGGGGCGCAGCCCCGTGATCACCTCGGCGAGCTCGCGCTGGCCGTTCCCCGCGACCCCCGCGATGCCGAGGATCTCGCCCGAGCGGAGGCGGAGGTCCAGCCCGTCGAGGGCCGGCAGGCCCCGCTCGTCCTCGGCCCGGACCCCCTCGAGCTCGAGGACGCAGTCCCCGGGCGAGAAGGGCCGCTTGTCGACGCAGAAGAGGACCTCGCGGCCGACCATGAGGCGGGCGAGCTCCCGGGGATCGGTGTCGGCGGTGCGCCTCTCGGCGACGAGCTTGCCGCGCCGCAGGACCATGACCCGGTCGGAGAAGGTCATGACCTCCTCCATCTTGTGGGTGATGAAGATCGCGGCCTTGCCCTCCGAGCGCATGCGGCGCACGACGGCGTTGAGCTCCGCGGACTCCTGGGGCGTGAGCACGGCCGTGGGCTCGTCGAGGATGAGGATCTCGGCCCTGCGGTACAGGAGCTTGAGGATCTCCACCCGCTGCTGCTCGCCCACCGAGAGCTGCCAGACGTAGGCCTCGGGATCGACCCTGAGGTTGTAGCGCTCCGAGAGCTCGCGGATGCCGGCCTTCACCTTCCGCAGGTCGGGCACGAAGGGCAGGCCCTTCATCCCGAGGACGACGTTCTCGGCCACGCTCATCGAGTCGACCAGCATGAAGTTCTGGTGGACCATGCCGATGCCGAGGGCGGCGGCGTCGCGCGGCGAGGATATCCTCGCCGCCCGGCCCCGGACGAGGATCTGGCCGGCGTCGGGATGGTAGAGGCCGGCCAGGATGTTCATGAGGGTGCTCTTGCCCGCCCCGTTCTCGCCGAGGAGGGCGAGGACCTCGCCCGAGTCCAGGGAGAGGCAGACGTCGTCGGAGGCCTGCACGCCGGGGAAGCTCTTCCGGATGCCGCGCATCTCGACCAGGCGCGTCCCGGCGCCAGCTTGTGGATCGCTCATCGCTTCTGTCCTGGGTCTTCCGATTTGGCCCGCCCCATGGGCGGCCCCGCCCGGCGGGGCGGGAAAAAATCCCGGCGCCCCCGTAGCGGGGCGCCGGGAGGATACGCGGTTCAGCGGGAGCGGGTCACTTGACCTTGCCGACGACGCCCTGGACGAACCAGTCCATGTTGAGCTGCTCCTCGTCGCCGATGCTCGCGCCCTTGGCGATCCGGACCTTGCCGCTCTGGTCGGCGATGGGGCCGGCGTAGATGTTCAGCTTGCCCGAGAGGATGTCGGCCTTGGCCTTGGCCACGAGGTCGGCGACGGCCTTGGGGACCTTCTTGCTCAGGGGGGCGATGTCGACGACCCCGTCCTTCATGCCGCCCCAGTAGGCGTGGGACTTCCAGGTGCCGGCGAGGGCGTCCTTGAGGGTCATGGTGTAGTAGGCGCCCCAGTTCCAGATGGCGCTCGTGAGGACCGAGTCGCCGACGAACTTGCCCATGTCGGAGTCGTAGCCGATGGAGAGCTTGCCGCGCTCGGCGGCGGCCTTCTGCGGCTCGGTGGTGTCCTGGTGCTGGGCCATGACGTCGCAGCCGGCGTCGAGGAGGGCCACGGCGGCCTCGCGCTCCTTGACGGGGTCGTACCAGGTGTTGGTCCAGACGACGCGGACCTCGGCCTTGGGGTTGACCGAGCGGACGCCGAGGGTGAACCAGTTGACGCCGCGCACGCACTCGGGGATGGGGAAGGCGGCCACGTAGCCGATCTTGTTCGACGTGGTCATCTTGCCGGCCACGATGCCGGTGAGGTAGCGGGCCTGCTCGATCTTGCCGAAGTAGGTGGCCATGTTGGGGGCGGTCTTGTAGCCGGAGCAGTGCTCGAATTTGACCTTCGGGAACTCCTGGGCCACGTTGAGTGTCGGGTCCATGTAGCCGAAGGAGGTCGCGAAGATCATGTCGTAGCCGTCCTGGGCGTACTGGCGGATGACGCGCTCGGCGTCGGGGCCCTCGGGCACGTTCTCGATGAAGTCGAGCTTGACCTTGGAGCCGAGGGCTGCCTCGGCGGCCTTGCGGCCGCGGTCGTGCTCGTAGGTGTAGCCGAGGTCGCCGGGGGGGCCGATGTAGACGAAGGCGGCCTTGAGGGGCTTCGTCGCCTGGGCGAGGAGGGGGAGGGCGAGGGCGAAGGCCATGACGAGGACGAGTAAGGCGCTGAGGCATTTCTTCATCGGCTTCTCCTTGGCTAGCGGTGGGGCACCCGGACGCGGGGCTCGGATAGGGGAATAGCCGATAGTAAAGCCTGCGGCAGGCGATATGTCAAACGATTTTTCGGGGCGGGCGGGGAACCCGAGCCCTTTCGAGGCCGCGGCTCGGGCTCCCGGCGAGGCTAGCCGTTCCGCTCGACGACGGTTTTAGAGATATAGGCTTCGGAGCAGCCGGGCAGGGCCTTCAGGCGGGCGAGCCAGCCCTCGGCCTCGGGCATGCCCGCGTAGGGCCCGATGCGGACCCGGTACCAGCTCTTGCCGTCTATGTCCTTGACGCTGATGAAGGATGCGATGCCCTGGGCGGCCAGGCTGTCCTTCAGCTCGTCGGCCCGCCCCCTGCTCGAGAAGGCGGCGGCCTGGATCCAGTACTCGTCGACCCGCTGCTTCTTCTGGGGCTGGGCCTTGGCGACCGCGGCGGGGGCCTTGGGCGCGGCCTGGGGGACGCTCTTCGACGCGCTCTTGGGCGCCGGGGCGGGGGCGGCCGGGGCGGGGACCGCGGGCAGGGCCGGGGCGGGAGCGGCCTGTCCCGCGGGCAGGGCCGTCCCCGCGGAGCCGTCGAGGCTCTCGGGCTTCTCGCCGTAGACCACTACGACGTCGCCGGCGGCGCTTCGGGGCTGCTCGAAGCTCGGCGCCGGCGGCGGCGAGACGAGGAAGTCCTGGGGATCGGCGGCCTTGGGGGCCGCGACGTTGCCGATGGTCGCCGGGGCGGCCGCTCCGCCCTTCTTGGGGACGAAGAGGAAGAGCCCCGTCGCCGCGAGGGCGAGGACGAAGAGGCAGACCGAGAGGGATATCCACAGGAATTTCTTCTGTTCCGCCGACATTGCGCGATCCTCCATGGGGACAGGGCACCCATCTTCCCTATCGGCAGGAGGGCGGGCCCCATCAAGGGGAATGCGCGCCCTAGTCCTCCTCGAAGGGCGTCCCGAGGGCGGCGGGGGGCGTCGCGTTCAGGGCGCGGAGGACCCTGGACAGGCGGCGGCGGGCCGGGCCGGGCAGGGTGGCGAGGGAACGCTCCACCCACTCGGCCTTCCCGAGGTTCACCAGGAGGAGGGTCAGGATCATCAGGGGGAAGGGGGCGACCTGGAGGACCTGGGAGGGCAGGCCGGGCAGGAGGGGCTGGAGGACGAGGCCAAGCCACTGGAGGAGGGCGAAGAGGTAGCAGCCGAAGGCCGCGCGGAAGGGCTTCCAGCCCCCGAAGATCGTGATGGAGAGGACGATCCAGCCCAGGCCGTCGAGGCCGGAGATGCTGCCCTTCCAGCCCGCCTTGACCGAGAGGGAGTAGATCGGCCCGGCGAGGCCGGCTATCGCCCCGCCGAGGACCGTGTAGAGGTAGCGGAGGGCCTTCACGCGCGCGCCGCGGGCGTAGGCGGCCTCGGGTTTCTCCCCGATGCCGCGGAGGACGAGGCCCGGCCTCGTCTTGAAAAGGAAGAGCCAGGCCCCCGCCACGAGGAGGAGGCTCAGGTAGGTCATGAGGTCCTGGCGGAAGAGGAGGGGCCCCGCGACGGGCAGCCCCGCGAGCAGGGGGATGGGGGCCGGGGGGAGCCTCGGACCGACCTGTCCCATGACGGGGTTGCCGAGGAAGTAGGAGAGGTCGCGGCAGAGGAGGGCGAGGACGAAGCCCACCGCCACCTGGGATTGCCGCAGGCTGATGCCGGCCGCGGCGACGACGAGGGCCACGAGGGCGCCGATGGCGGCCCCCGCGAGGAAGCCCGCCGCGAGGCTGCCCGTGGCCAGGGCGACGCTGAAGCTCCCCATGGCCGAGAGGAGGATCATCCCGTTCATCGAGAGGTTGATGACTCCGGCACGCTCCGAGATCGTCTCGCCGATGACCGCGAAGATCAGGGGGGCGGCGGAGGCGAGGAGCCCCGCGAGGTTCACGATGAGCACGTCGCCGGTCATGGTCGGCCTCCGCGTTTGCGCTCGAGCAGTCGTTGGCGGGCGCCCTGGCCCAGGAGGAAGAAGAGGACGAGGCTGCCCTGGAGGACTCCCGCGAGGGAGGAGTCGAGCTTCAGGACGATGGGCAGGCGGATCGAGCCCACGTTCAGGGCGGCGAAGAAGAGGGCCACCAGGGCGGCGAGGGGGGCCTGGTTGCTCGCGAGCATGGCGACCATGAGCCCGAGGTAGCCGTAGCCCGAGGAGATCGAGGGGATCAGCCGGTGGTACACGGCCGTGACCTGGACGGCCCCGGCCAGGCCGGCCAAGAGGCCGCAGCCGAGGAAGGCCGCGAGGAGGTAGCGCTCGGCCGGGATGCCGAGGAGGAGGGCGGCCCGGGGATTGCGCCCCACGGCCTTGAGCCTGAGCCCGAAGTAGCTGCCGCGCAGAAGGACGAAGACCAAGGCTATGCCCGCGAGGGCCAGGGCGAGGGAGGCGGGGGCGAGCCGAGAGCCCGGGGCGAGGGTGGGCAGCCAGAGGGACTTGTCGAAGGGGACGGTCCCCGACATGGATGCCACCCCCGGCCTCTTCCAGGGCCCGAAGATGAGCCAGATGTTGAGGGCGGTGGAGACGAAGTTGAGCCCCAGGCCGCCGAAGATCTCGTTGACCCCGCCGAAGGTCCGGAGGGCCCCCGTCAGCAGGGCCCAGAGCGCTCCTCCGGCCATCCCGGCCGCGAAGGCGAGGCCGATGGCGAGGGCGGGCGGGAGGGCCGCGCCCTGCAGGGCGCGGAGGGCCCAGGTGGCGAAGATGGCCCCGAGGGTGATCTGGCCTTCGATGCCGATGTTCCACAGGCCGGCGGTGAAGGTCACGAGGAGGCCCGAGGTCGCGAGGACGAGGGGGACCCAGGAGACCAGGACGTTGGCCGCCACGTCCCAGGAGCCCAGGGCGCCGAGGGCTATGTTGGCGTAGGCCGCCAGGGGAGGGGCCTTCGCGGCGAGGAGGACCAGGGTCGATATCCCGAGGGCGAGGGCGAGGGCCCCGATCCCGAACAGGAGCTTCGCGAGCCTTTCTTTACGCACGGCCGGCCTTCCCTTCGATCTCGTCCCATCCCTTGCCGCCGATGAGCCCGCCGAGCCTCTCCACGTCGAGGCTCGCCGCGTCGAGGGGAGGGCTCGCGCGGCCGGCGAAGAAGACGAGGACCCGGTCGCTGTACTGGAGGATCTCGTCGAGGTCGGAGGATATGAAGACGATGGAGCTGCCCGCGGCGCAGCGCTCCTTGAGCTTGCCCCAGATGTAGATGGTGGACTCGATGTCCAGTCCCCGGGTCGGGTGCTCGACGAGGATGAGGGAGAGGGGGGAGGTGAGGAGGGCGAGGAGGGCCCGCTGCTGGTTCCCTCCCGAGAGCTCCTCGATCCGGCTCTCCGGCCTGCCCTTGATGTTGTAGGCGGCGATCCGCTCCTCGGCCAGCTTGGCCGCCGCCTTCCGGTCCACGAACAGGCCCCTGCCGCCCTCGGCGAGGGTGAAGTGCTCGCCGAGCGTGAGCCCCGGCACCAGGGCCTGCTCGAGGCGGGCCGCCGGCAGGTAGGCCACGCCCGCCCTCTTGTAGTCCAGGTGGGAGCGGCCGGTCATGTCCAGACCCTCGGCCTCGAGGCAGAAGGAGCCGGCCACCGGCCTGGCGAGGCCCGCGCAGGCGCCGAGGAAGAGGGCCTGGCCCGAGCCCTCCATGCCCGCGAGGCCTATGACCTCGCCGGAGCGCACGCAGAGGCTCAGATCCTGGATGCGGAGCCGCGGCGACTCGAGGCAGACGCCCTTGGCCGCGAGCACGCTCCGGCCGGGCTCGAGCCGCCGCTTCGGCGCGAGCTCGACGGCCTTGCCGAACATCAGGGAGACCAGGGCCTCCGAGGAGAAGGGGGGCTCGGCCTCGCCTGCTAGGCGGCCTTGCCTGAGCACCGCGGCCCGGTCGCAGAGGGCCTCGACGTCCTCGAGCTTGTGCGAGACGAAGAGGACCGTCATGCCCTCGGAGGCGAGCTCGCGCAGCGTGGCGAAGAGCTTCTCCTTCTGCGGGAGGCTGATGCCCGTCGTGGGCTCGTCGAGGATGAGGACGCGGGCGCCGATCCACAGGAGCCTCAGGATCTCGAGCTGCTGGCGCTCCCCCACGGTGAGGGCGTCGACGTAGCCCTCGGGATCGAGGGCGAAGCCGAAGCGGCCGGCGAGCCTGGCGAGCTCCGCGGCCGCTGAGCGGCGCTCCGGGCCGATGCCCCCCGGGCGGCCGAGGACGAAGTCGTCGACGAGGCGCAGGGGAGGGAAGTCGAGGGGGTCCTGGTGGAGCATGCCCACCCCCGCCCGGATCGCGTCGGCGGGAGAGCCGATCGAGGCTGCCTTCCCGTCGAGGAGGATCCGGCCGGAGTCGGGGCGGATGAAGCCGGAGAGGACCTTCATCAGGGTGCTCTTGCCCGCCCCGTTTTCGCCGAGTATGCCTTGTATGCTCCCGGAGGGGATGTCCAGGCTGATCCCCGCGTTCGCCTTGACCGGCCCGAAGCTTTTCTCGATGTCTCGCAGTTCTACGCGCACGTCCACCCCGTTCGGGAAAAACGAGGCCGCCGCCCGGCTCGAGGGCCGGGCGGCGGCCAGCCATGGTAGGCCTTTACTTGGAGACGCTCTGTCCCTGCATGCCCTGGAGGAGCTGGGGCAGGTACCAGATCTGCTGGTCGCTCGCCTTCTCGCCCTTCTTGAGGTAGGCGCTCCCGTCCTGGAGGTTGAGGGGGCCGGCCCAGAGGTTCAGGCCCTTGGCCAGCTCGGCGACGAAGCGGTCCACGGCCGCCGAGGCCTCCTTGGAGAGTGTGCCCTTGTTGAAGCCGACCGCCGAGGTGTCCGGGTTGTTGATGTTCTTCCAATCCGGGCCGTTCCACTCGAAGCGGGCCTTCCAGGTGCCGGCCATCGCGTCCTTGGCGGCCTTGGCGTAGGCGGGGCCCCAGTTGAAGAAGGGGACGCCGAGGGAGACGCCCTTGCCCTCGTCGATGGCCTTGGCGTAGTCGTAGGGGATGGCCCAGACCTTCTTGCCCTGGGCGGTGAACTTGGCCGCCTCGGCGACGGCCTCGGTCGTGTCGATGCCGGAGATGACGACGTCGTAGCCGGAGTTGAAGAAGTCGTCGGCGACCTGGGTCGGGTCGGAGGTCACGCCGGGGATGTTGAACCAGAAGCCGATCCAGGTGACCTTGAACTCGAGCTTGGCGGGGTCTTTCTTGAGGTAGCTCGTCCAGGCGTAGCGGGCGCCGAGGTAGGCCGAGGCGGCCAGGCGGCGGGTCTCGTCGTTGATGAGGGGGCCGAGGAAGCCGATCTTCCCGGTCTTGGTGGTGAGGGCGGCCGCGACCCCGGCCACCATCTTCATGTACTCCATCTTCCCCATGATGTTGATCATGTTGGGGAGGTTCTTGTAGGCCTTGCCTTCCTTCCAGGACTGGTCGCCCGTGGTCATGACGACGAAGATCTCCGGGTGCTCCTGGGCGAACTTGTTCGCCTCGTCCATCATGTCGTCGGAGCTGAAGATGATCATCTTCGCGCCCTGGGAGACCAGGCTCTCGGCGAGCTGGGACACGGTCGTGCCGGGGCGGTCGGCGGAGTTGGCCTTGTCGATGTAGATGAAGTCGACGCCGGGGACCTTGGCCTTGACGTACTGGAGGCCGTCGTAGTTGGCCTGGCTCCAGCCGCGGTCGTTGTAGGGCCCGACCAGGACGAGGCCGATGGTCAGCTTCGAGCCCGCCGCGGGGGGGGCGCTCTGGCCGAAGGCCGACGAAGCGATGGCGAGCCCCAGCAGGGCAATCGCGAGAATCCGTGACGTTCTCATCCTCTACCTCTCCTTTGTGCGGGCGCGGGCCCGCTCGGGCGGGCCCCTCGATCGACGTTCCCTACGGGGCGAGTATAGCCGGGCTCGAGGGGGTGGGCAAGCCGCGCCCCGACTTCGGTCGGGGCGGCTCCGGCCGGGGGCCGATCGATGCTATACTCGGGGCCGAAGACCGAGGGAGGGAACATGCGAATAACTAGGGTCGATACCGTGCCGCTGGATCTCCGCCTGAAGGAGCCCTTCATCATCGCCAACGTGGCCATGCGGGACATGCAGTTCGTCCTCGTGCGCCTCGAGACCGACGAGGGGATACTCGGCTGGGGCGAGGCCATCCCGGCCTGGGAGGTCACCGGGGAGACCCGGGGCTCGGTGGAGGCCTGCGTCCGGCTCTTCACCGACGCGGGGCTCCTCGAGTACTCCCTCCTGGGCAAGGAGATCGGCAGCCTCGACGCGGTGCGCGAGGTCATGGACGCGATCGAGCCCAAGACGGGCCTCCGCCTCGTCTACGGCAATCCCTCCGCCATAGCCGCCATCGAGCAGGCCATGCTCGACGCCTGCGCCAAGCGCGCCGGCCTCCCCCTGTACCGCATGCTCGGGGCGGAGAACCGCCCGGTGGAGTACACGCGCAACATCAGCATCCTCGGCGTCGAGGAGACCCTCGCCCGGGTAGCCGACGGCCTGGAGAAGGGCCTTCGTATCATCCGCCTCAAGCTCGGGAGGCCCGGCGCGGGGGGCCTGCCCGGCTACCGCCGCGACGTCGAGGTGGTGCGCGGGGCCCGCCGCCTCATCGAGGAGAGCCGCCGCGGCTGCCTCCTCATAGCCGACGCGAACCAGGGCTTCGTCACCGTCGACAACGCGGTGGAGTTCTGCCGCGCGGTCGAGGGGAAGCTCGACTGGCTCGAGTCCCCGACCGCGGCGGGGGACCTCCACGCCTTCCGCCGGATCAAGGAGCGCTGCTCCGTCCCCCTCATGGCCGACGAGGCGGTGCACGGCTACGAGTCGGCCCTGACCCTCCTCGAGTTAGGCGGCATCGACTATATCAACATCAAGCTCATGAAGACCGGGGGCCTCCTCCGGGCCCTCGACCTCTACGACCTGGCCGCGGAGCGCGGCGTGCGCTGCCAGGTCGGCTCCATGATCGAGTCGGTCTACGGCAGCGCCATGGGGCTCTGCGCCGCCCTCGCGCGGCCGGGGATCGTGAGCACCGACCTCAACTCCTTCGAGCTCATCGCGGACAACTACGCCAGCGGCATCGGCATCGTCGAGGGGAGGCTCAGGCTCGGCGAGGGGGCGGGCTGCGGGGCGAGCTTCGACGAGGCCGCCCTCCCCCGGGCGCGGGGCTAGGCCCCGGGCCGCGGGAGCCGGCCGAGGAGGGCCTCGAGGCGGCGCTCCAGGACGCCGAGCCCTCCTGAGTTGCGCAGCGCGAGGATCGGGCGGCCGGCCCTCGCCGCCGCCGCGCGGAGCTCCCGGCGGAAGCCCCGCTGCCGCCAGAGCCGGAGCGCGACCGCCCCCGCCCCCGCGCCGTCGCGGCGCAGGCCCCGCAGGAAGCGGAGGGCGAGGCAGGCCCTGACCTCGACGACGGCCGCGCAGCCCGCGACGAGGTCGGCCCGGTGGAGGAGGGCGGCGTTGACGCAGACGAGGGCCTCCCGGCCGGCCGCCCTCGCCTCGGCCTCGGCCGCGTCGATCCGCTCCTCGAGGAGGGCGATGGCCGCCGGGTGGACGATGGCCTCCTGGTCGGCCAGGGCCCGCGGATCGGCGAAGATGCGGGCGGCCAGGGCCCGGCGGTCGATCCTCCCCTCCGGGCCGAGGATCCCCGGCCCGAAGCGGGCGACGATCGCGTCCTTGGCGGCGTCCACGGCCAGGTGGCCGAGCTTGTCGACGTCGATGCATGCCCAGCCCCGGGCCTCGAGGAGCCTCGCCGCCTCGTTCTTCCCCGCGCAGTACCCGCCGGTCAGGCCGATCAGCATCTTCAGTGCATCTCCCCCCAGCTCGCCGCCGTCTCGACGCTCGCCCGCAGGGGGAGGGAGAGCTCGGCGGCGAGCTCCATCTCGCGCTTGACGAGGGCGGCCACCGCCTCGGCCTCGGCCTCGGGCGCCTCGACGATGAGCTCGTCGTGGACCTGGAGGAGGAGCCTGGCCCGCGGCGCCTCGGCCTTCAATGCCCGGTCGACGCGGATCATGGCCAGCTTGACGATATCCGCCGCCGAGCCCTGGATCGGCGTGTTGACCGCGACCCGCTCGGCGGCCTGCTTCTCGGTCTTGTTCCTCGAGTTGATCGCGGCTATCGGCCTGCGCCGGCCCGCGATGGTCGAGGACCAGCCCCGAGCCTCCGTCTCCGCGACCGTCGCGCGGATGAAGGACTGGACGCCCGCGTAGGTGGCGAAGTAGGCGTCGATGAACTTCTGGGCCTCGGCCCGCGGGATCTTCAGCTCGTTCGAGAGGCGGAAGGCGCTCATGCCGTAGATGACGCCGAAGTTGATCGTCTTGGCGACGCGGCGCTGCTCAGCCGTGACCTCGGCCTCGGGCAGGCCGAACAGGAGGCTCGCCGTCCGCCGGTGCACGTCGACGCCCTCGCGGAAGGCCGCGCGCAGCCCCTCGTCCCCCGAGAGGTGGGCCAGGACGACGAGCTCGATCTGCGAGTAGTCGGCGGAGACCAGGAGGCGGCCCGGCTCGGCGACGAAGGCGGCGCGGATGCGCCTGCCCTCCTCGTCCCTGACGGGGATGTTCTGGAGGTTGGGGTCGTTGCTCGACAGGCGGCCCGTGGCCGCCCCGGTCTGGAGGTAGTGCGTGTGGACCCGGCTCTCCTTCTCCGCCAGGGCGGCCAAGGACTCGACGTAGGTCCCCTTCAGCTTGGCGAGGCTCCGGTGGCGGAGGATCCTCTCCGGCACCGGATCGAGGGGGGCGAGCTCCTCGAGGACCGAGGAGTCGGTGGAGAAGCCGGTCTTCGTCTTCTTGCCCGAGGGGAGCTTGCGGTCGACGAAGAGGACCTCCTGGAGCTGCTTGGGCGAGGCTATGTTGAACTCCTTGCCGCAGAGCTTCCAGATCTCGGCGCGGATCGCGTCGAGCTCCCGGTCGAGCTCCACGCCGAAGGAGCGCAGGGCCGCTGCGTCCACGCGGATGCCCTCGGCCTCCATCCCCGCCAGGATCGGCACGAGGGGCATCTCGAGCTCGCGATACAGGCCCGCGAGGCCGGCGGCCTCGAGCTCGGGCGCCATGAGGCGGTCGAGCCTGAAGGTGAAGTCGGCGTCCTCGGCGGCGTAGGCCGTGGCCCGCTCGAGGGGGACCATCGCGAAGCTCGCGCCCTTGGGGACCACCTCGTCGAACTCGATGCCGCGGAGGCCCAGGCGCCGCTCGGCGAGGGCCTCGAGGGAGAAGGAGCCGGCCTCGGCGTCGAGGAGCCAGGCGGCGATCATCGTGTCGCCGAGGGGGCAGGCCATCGGCGCCCCGAAGCGCCGCAGGACGTGGTAGTCGTACTTGACGTTGTGCCCGACGAGGACGACGCCCGGGGCCGAGAAGAGGCGCTCGAGCTCGGCGCGGAGCTCCGCGGCCGGGATGCAGGCCGCGTCGGGGCAGCGGAGCGGGACGTAGCAGGCCTTCCCCGGCTCGCAGGAGAGGGAGAAGCCGAGCAGCTCTGCCGAGAGCTGGTCGAGGCTGTCGGTCTCGCAGTCGAAGGCGAACCTGCCGGCCGCGACGCAGCGGTCCACCCAGGCCCTGAGCTCCTCGATCCTCGTCACCGCCTCGTAGGCGCCGGGGCCGAGGAGCTCGGTGGGCGCCGCCGGCGCAGGGGCCGACGCGGCCGCCGCTCCGGCTCCCGGGCCTTCGGCCGCGCCGCCGGCCCGGGCGCCGCCCGGGGCCGGGCCGATCCCCGCCCCGCCGCCCCGCTCCGCGGCCCCCTCGAAGAGCTCCATGCCCGCGGCGGCGCGGCCGGGGGCCCTGCGGACCAGGCTCTTCATCCCCTCGCGGAGGAAGACCGGGTTGGCCGCCTCCCAGTCCGGGGCCCCGACGAGGAGCTCGTCGAGGTCGGCGATGCCCACCGGGGCCGCCTCGTCGAGGGTGATGAGCCTGCGCGAGAGATAGGCGCTCTCCTTGCCGGCCTCGAGCTTGCGGCGCAGGGACTCGGGCTTGACCTCCCCGATGCGGGCGTAGATGTCGTCGAGGCCCGCGAATTCGCCCAGGAGCTTCAGGGCGGTCTTGTCCCCCACCCCCGGGACCCCCGGCACGTTGTCCGACGCGTCGCCGGTGAGCGAGAGGTAGTCCAGGATGCGCGGTGGCTCGAGGCCCCATTCGGCGAGGACCTCCTCGGGCCCGTAGGCCCGGTACGCGAAGCTCGAGTCGGGGCGCAGGGCCTTGACCGATCCCCCGACGAGCTGGAGGAGGTCCTTGTCCCCGGAGACCACCCAGCACTCGCGGCCCTCCTTCGCGGCGCGGCGGGCGAGGGCGGCGATGAGGTCGTCGGCCTCCCAGCCCTCGCTCCGCAGGAGGGGGAGCTTCAGGGCCGCGAGGATCTCCTCGACGAGGGGGACCTGGGCGTGGAGGTCCTCGGGCGCCTTCTGGCGGTTCGCCTTGTACTCCAGGTACATCTCGTGGCGGAAGGTCTTGCCCTTGGGGTCGAAGACGGCGGCGAAGGCGCCGGGAGCGCGCTCGTCGAAGAGGGCGGAGAGGAAGCGGAAGAAGCCGAAGGCGGCGGAGACGTTGGCGCCCGCCGGGCTGCGCAGGGGCCTGTTCATGAAGGCGAAGTAGGAGCGGTAGATGATGGCGTAGGAGTCGAGGAGGTAGAGGGGGCTCTTCATGCGGAGAGGATAGCCCGGCAGGGGAAAACTGTCGAGGCGAGCCGGGGAGGCCTTCAGCCGCTGATGTCGACGATGCCGCCTTCCCCGGCGCCGGCGTAGACCGACCTCCGGGAGGCTGCGGGATTGCGGAAGGCCGCGATCTCGTCGCGGAGGAGGGCCATGCGCGTGCCCAGGAGGACGCGGTTCTCGCCGTTGCGGCGGATCACCTCGGTCTTGAGCTCCTCGAGGGCCGCCTTGAGGGCGGGGACCTCGGCCCGCTCGTCGTCGCGTGCCCCGGGGGAGGCGGCGAAGGCCGAGCGGTACAGCTCGTCGAGGGGATCGATGGCTTTCTGGAAGGTGTAGATCTCGGAGACGACCTGCTCCTCGATCTCCACGTGGGCCACGAGGCGGTCCACGTCGCCCGACTCGATATCGGCCCGCTCGTGGTCGAGGACCGCGAGGTAGCGCTCGAACTTGCCGCGCTGCTCGACTAAGAGCTCGCGGAAGCGCCGGAGCAGGGCTACCCGCTGCTCCAGCTCGCCGTCGCGCGTGGCCGTCATGGCAGGGGCCCGCCTAGCCGGCTATGTTCACGCCGACCGAGGAGGCCGAGCCGCCCTGGGCCTTGAGCGCCACCTCGGCCCAGGCGACGCGGAGCTCGGCGAGCATGCCGCGCACCGACTTCACCCGAGCGGTGTCCTTGGCGATGTTCGCCTCGAGGAGCTCCCGCCCGAACCAGACGTAGAGGGAGAAGAGGTTCTGGGCGATCTCGCCGCCCGCGTCGAAGTCGAGTGAGGCCATGAGCTCGGTGATGACGTCCTGGGCCTTCCCCAGGGCGGCGTTGATCCGCTCGATGTGCTCCGGCTTGGGTTTCGCGCCTTCCCCCGCCAGCTCTATGGCCTTGTCGCACTGCTTGAGCGCCTCGTCGTAGAGCATCACGACGAGCTGCCCGGGGCTCGCGGTCTTGACGCGGGTCTCTCGGTACGCGGCAAGGGGGTTGGCGTTCATATCTTTGATCCCTCCACTACAGTCTACCTCGATTGTCGGTGCCGCGTCATGGGCGCTTAACCGAAAAGGCGGGACTTCCGCCCGCCTCAGCGCGCCGCCCGGCCCGCGGCCGACCAGGTCTCGATCCGCTGGTACGCGTCGTTTATCTGGGCGGAAATCTCCGTGGAGCGCTTGAGCTGTTCGGGGCTGGCGGAATTGCGGTCCGGGTGATTCTGCATGAGGAGCTTCTTGTACTGGGTCTTCACCTGGGGGAAGGGGGTCCCGTAGGGAAGGCCGAGGATCTGGTATGCCCGGGCTATCTCATTGGGAGGGAAGGAATTTGAGCTTTGGCTTCCGGTCCCGGCCGAGCTGCGGGCCGCCTCTTCCCGGGCCCGCCTCGAGCGCTCGAAGCTCTCCTGGCGCTCGCGCGCCT
>ERZ795055.259-NODE-259-length-57278-cov-28.667267_pt1 | contig 57278 bp, 78 predicted proteins | sample MGYA00375139_ERZ795055 | MGnify/ENA primary metagenome ERZ795055 (study PRJEB30184, sample SAMN05720283) | anaerobic digester metagenome | isolation source: active sludge of municipal wastewater-treating anaerobic digesters | place: USA | collected 2015-01-23 ... | reverse complement strand
GGTGGTGACCGAAGGGTATCCGCGCTCCCGATTCGTGCTGCTGACCGAAGGCGAGCCGGATGCCATGGCCCTGCATCAACTGGGCTTCCCGGCCCTCTCCGTGCCGATGGGCGGCGGCGACGGCCACAAGCAGGATTGGATTGAGTCCGACTACGATGATCTCCAACGCTTTGACACCATCTACCTGTGCCTGGACAGTGACGAGCCGGGCCAGATAGCGACGGAGGCCATCGTTCGGCGGCTGGGAGCCGACCGGTGCCGGGTGGTGGAGTTGCCCGCCCCGTTCAAGGATGCCAACGAGGCGTTGCTGGGCGGGGTGACCGCCGAGCAGATTCAGAGTTTGCTGGCGGCGGCCCGGGGCAAAGACCCGGAAGAACTGAAGTCCGCGCTGGTGTTTCTCGATGAGGTGATCGAAGTGTTCGATGGGGATGATCCGAAGCGGCCCCCGGTGGGGGTGAAGTCACCATGGGCTACCTTGGGGCGGCATCTGATGTTCCGGCCCTGTGAGGTGACCTTGTGGGGTGGGTTCTCGGGCAGCGGCAAGAGCGCCATCACCAACAACGTCGCCGCCTGTGCGCTGGCGCAGGATACTCGCTGGTGCATCGCTTCCATGGAGATGCCGCCGGCCAGGACGCTCCACCGGATGATCCTGCAACTGCTGGGGCGGACCCCGTCCATCGCCGAAGTCCGGCAAGTGATGGCGTGGCTGAACGACAAGCTCTGGATGTTCAACGTGATGGGCACCTCCAAGGTGGACCGGATGCTGGCGGTGTTCGAGTATGCGGCCCGCCGCTACGACATTCGCCACTACGTGGTGGACTCCCTCGCCAAGTGCGGGCTGGACGAGGACGATTTCAATAGCCAGAAGCGGTTCGTGGAGCGCCTGACCGACTTCGCGCGCCAGCACACCTCCCACGTTCATCTGGTGGCCCATGCCCGCAAGGGCAACGATGGCGAGAATGACCACCGGCCCGGCAAGCATGATGTTCGCGGGGCGACGGCGATTACCGACATGGTCCACAACGTCATCACCATCTGGCGGGACCGGGATTCGGAACAGCAAGTCCAGCGGTCACGGGTCGTCGTCGAGGTCTGCAAGCAGCGCAATCACACCTGGGAGCAGGTCTTTGACTTGGAGTTTCAGCCAGACTGCTTTCGCTATCTGGATAATCCCGATCAGCCCATCGCCAGTTATTATCAGACTGTTGCTTGACAACGAAAGGTCGTGATGGTACTTATGCTGCCCTTGTCCGTCCGACTATCTCTAGTCGTTCATTTTCCCATAGCCTATGCGAGAGGCCACTATGGAGACTATCGTTGTGACTGAACACGCCACTTTTGCCCGCGTCAAGCTGGGCGACATCAAACCCAACCGCTTTCGTAATCTGGACCGCTGGCCGCTAGAGCAGGAAGTCCTCGACAAGCTCAAGCAGTCCATCCACGAAACCGGCTTCTGGAACAATCTACAAGCCATCGAGAACGAGCGCGGGGAGATCGAACTCCGCTTTGGTCATCACCGGTTGGCGGCGGGGTTGGAACTGTTTGGGCCAGAGTACGAGGCCGCCATCGAGATCGTGCCCTACCGGGGCGAGTGGAACCTGCAACGCGCCCTGCTGATGGAGAACTCCATCGGGCGCAACAAGATCATGCACACTCACGAGATCGTCTACCAGTTGATGCACTGGTGGGATGATGTGGTATTCGAGAAATACCCGACGTGGTTTGAGTGTATCGAATCTGAGGATCAAGCGGTTAAATTTAACCGCTTGGATTTGGAGGCGTACTTTGGTAAGCAGGATGAGAACGGTCCCGGACATTACAGCCAAAGCGTGAATTACGGCATCGGCCATGAAGTCATCGCCAAGATGCTGGCGGGCGCCGAAAAGCAAAGCGACATCAAGGAAGCCCTTGCCGCTCTGGAACCGACGGCTCGCCGCAAGCGCGGGATGGAACTGAAAGCCGCTGAGGAGCGAGCGACCGCCGAGAAAGAGCGGGCGGAAGCCGAGCGCATCAAGGAGGAACTGGAAGCCAAGCAACGTCAAGCGATCCAGGAGCGGCGTGACCGCGAAGCTGAGTTGGAACGGATCGCCAGGGAACAGAGCCGCCTGGAAGGAGAGGCCCGCAAGGCCAAGGAACAGGAACTGGAAGCCAAGAAGCAGGCCGCCAGGGAATTTCATGACCGTGTCCAGCGCGAACACCGGGAACGTCAGGCCAAGATAGCCGAGAGCGAGTCGAAGGCTCGGCAAGCGGATACCAGGGCCAGCCAGCAGGAACAAGCTCTGGAACGCCGCGAATGGTACGACGCCAAGGCCAGCGAGGTCTTCGGTCTCCCGTCACATGGCACCGCGTTTCGTCAAGCGGTCTCCAACGAGAAGGTCAGACCGTTCATCCAGACGGCGGAGTTGGTTCCGTTCGCGCAAGCCATTCGGGCGGAGCTGGAGTTACGTTCCAAGGAGCTTGGACGCGACCTGTTGACGGCCAGCAACATCATGGCGCTGGTCAACGAGAACTTCCAGTCCTTCCGGCAGGGGATCAAGCGACTGGAAAAGCTGAGCCGCCAGAAACAGGAAACGATGGACCCTGTGGTAAAGCTGGCCCGGCTGTACGAAGAATGGGAAGCCGCCGTGGAAGAGGCAACCCACAAGTTTGATGCGCTTATCATCGAGTTCCGCGATCTGAATATGAACGAGATGGATGAGAGCATGATCGGTGGACCTAGAAGGGTCCGTACTTTACGAAGGCTGGAAAGTTCACTTGCGGAGTTCAAGCAGTTCTTCCAGCAGTACCGAGGTAAACCCCATGTCTGATATTGAAGTGGCCCGCTGGATTGCAGAATATCCGCGCGAAGTCATCCCTTATAATGAATTTGATGAGCGAATTGGTATTACCAACTTCCCTGAAAGCCAAGATAAGAATCTGGCTAGATGGAAGGCGGTAAGCAGGGTCAATACCCTTTTGCGTAAAGGTATTGTGATCCAAAATGAAGTGAAGGCGTTTGAGATACTGGTTGAAAAGAGGACATTAACCTTTAGGCGAACGCCGTTGGAGGAATCTGCCAACATCGCTATTGATAATATGTCCCGTAGAGTGGGTATGCTAGTTGATAGCGCCAACAAGAAGGCCAGTTGGGCCTTAAATCTGGATAAGTATCGTGATTTTCATGGAGAAGTGCATTTCTTTAGAAATAGCGCCCCATTGATTCCAGATAACCCAGAAGCACAAGCCTTGCGTATTGCACAACGCCAACTCAATCATGATGTGGTAGTTATGAGAGCGATAGTGGACAACGTCAAGTCTAGTTTGGCGGAAGTGGAAGCATTGTCCAATAGCAATAGGGCTAGACATAGGTCAACGAAGAACAAAATGAGCGCCAAAGCTCTACCAAAACAATCTGGCCTGATGTTGACGAAAGACTCCGATACAGATTCTAGTCATTCAGGCGTATCTGCCTGACCAGACGGTCGCCGATGTAGCTCCGTGTCGGCGATTGGCCTCTCGCACAGGTGCTCGCTCCATACCAGCGAGCCAAACGGAGCGCCACCTATTTTTCTGCCGACCCCTTGACAACCGTTCACGCCTGCGGTATAGTCGCTCTCGATTTTCCTCCTATGGTGGTTGAGTTTTTGCCCGGCTGGCGTCTGTTGGTCGGGCTTTTTGTTACCCGAAGCGAAGCGTAGGGTGTTACCTGTCGTGGAGAACCGTGATGGATGAGACTGGTGAAGTAGAAGGTTTGTTTGCCGCCTCAGAGACTTGGACTGATTCCAGGCTGGCTTGGGCCAAGGATCGCGCGATTGTGGCGCAGTTCCATGCGCTTTGTGACCGGCTACTGGCCGCCCAAGGCGAGATTCATCCCCAAGAGGATGGCCTGAACGCCGAGTATTTCGATGCGACTTGGGTTCGGTGGCTGGTTGATGCGGCCAAGCGGCTCAAGTTGCCAGTAGAACCGCTCCCCTTCGACGAACGCGAGGAAGACATCTCGGAGTCGCCGGCTGAACCCCCACTAGAAGCCGCCTGAGCGGCTCAGGAAGCCGGGGATCATTTTCACCCCCGTCCATGCCGGGGTATGAAGCGCAAAACGCCAAGAATCGCCTCCTAGACCCCTTAGAATTGATTTTCAGAAGACCTCCTCGTCATGGATTCCGCCGAGACTCCCCTTGCCGACCCGTATGACGCTTCCGCCATCACCATTCTGGATGCGGAGGAAGCGGCTCGCCGGTTTGGCTTTGTCCAGGCGGCTGACTTGGCGGTGCGGTATCCATCGGTATCCTCCGAGTTCATTGTCAGGCTGATCGAAGCCTGTCGCCTGATCCAGTTTCCGTTGCCGGTAGCGGTGCGCCGCTATCTGGATCGAGACAAGGCGGCGGAAGCCGAAGTCCCCGCCACCCTTTGGGAGACCTTGCGCGCATGTCATCTGGAACTGATGCGCCAGCGGCATCGGCCACGCTGAAACGGCTAGTCTGGATTGAGCGGCTGAGCCAGCGGGAACCGGAGCTGGTCGAGACGCTGAAGACTTTTGGCGAGCTGTTTCAGGCCAAGGTGCAGCGGCTTCACCACGAAGACCCGGCTTTGTGCTGGCAGGATGAAGGAGAATGGGCCACGGATAGCGCGGTAATCGCTCAGTCTCCCATGAATTTGACGGCCACGGTGGCTGCGCCGCATACTGGGAAGGTTGCCCGACCCGGAAGGTCACGCCGTTGAGTCACAAAGCCAGCCTCATTCCAACGCCAGCACCACCCCCCTTTCACTGGAAGACGCATCGCCAGTCCTGGCGGTTTGTACGGGACCAGAACCGCGCGCTGATCTCGGCGGTGGATGAGTTCTGTTGTCGTTGCCGGCTGATCCCCATGGCGGAATTGCCGCAGGTGGCCGGGTGTGAGGTGCTTGAATGCCCTCTGCACTGTGTCCGCTGGGGTTCCAAGGATCGCCGCACCGGCCCAAGTCCAGCCCTGGTCCGCTCCATCAACGCGGCGAGCGAGCGGGCTGCTCCTCCAAAGCACTTCTGGTCAGCCACCGAAGATCATTCCCTGATGGACTGGCGCTCGCAGAAACCTCCGCGTCAGTGGTGGTGGATCGCCTTGCAGTTGCGCCGTCCGGAAGCGTCGGTTCGCAAGCGCCACAAGCTGCTATCCAGTCAACAAAATCCAATCAATCCACTGGAACAGGCGGGACTGGCATGAAGCCCCGCTTTGGAAGAAACAAGTTCAACGCCAAGCGGACCGAAGTAGATGGCCGCATGTTCGACTCCAAGCGAGAGGCGACGGTGTACCAGCAATTGGTAGATCGGCTTGGTTCGGGAGATATTCAGGATTTGGAGCTTCAGCCCGCTTTCCCGTTGATTATCGAAGGCAAGAAAGTCACGCCCCGGCCATACCGGGCCGACTTCCGTTACCGTGATGTGCTGGATGGGCAAGTGCATGTGCTGGACGTGAAGGGCGTAGATACCCGTGAAGGAAAGTTGCGCCGGCGTTTGGCTGAAGTGCTGCATGATGTGGTGATTGAGGTGGTTCGATGAACGATGGAGTTTACGTTGTCATTACGTCGCAAGGGGAGTTCGTCTGGTTTGATTCCGAAGCGTCTCTTCCCAAGACCAGTGGCCACTATCTGGTGTGCCAGCGGAGCGTGAGCGGTCGTCCGACCCGATGGGTTCGTTACTGGAACGGCACGGCGTGGCAGGATTCCAAAGCGGACCGGTATGGACCGGTCATCTGCTGGATGCAATGCCCTCCCGTGCCGTCTATCCTGTGGAGGCACTGATCATGCTGGACTTGTCGCACCTGCAACACCTGTTCCCCGGCTCCGTGCCCGGCGTGCTGGAGGCCATTCTCGATTTTGGCGTTGACGAAGCCAAACTGACCAATACCCGGCGGTTCGCCTGCTATCTGGCGCAGTTGGGGCATGAGACCGCCGGTTTCCGGGTGTTGCGGGAGATGGGCAATCTCAAATACCTGACCCGGTACGAAGGCCGCCGTGATCTGGGTAACAGCCATCCCGGCGATGGTGCTCGCTTCCGTGGCCGGGGCCTGCCGATGCTGACGGGCCGCTACAACTACCGGATGTGTGGCCGGTTCCTGAACCTACCGCTGGAAGAACAGCCAGAGCTGGTTGAGCAGCCGGACATTGCGGTACGGGCCGGCAACTGGTTCTGGATCACCCGCGAGTGCAATGCGCTGGCCGATCAGGGACGGTTCACGCTGTTGACCCGTCGCATCAATGGTGGCGTCACCGGGATTGATAACCGCCGCCGCCTGCTGTTTTCGGTTGAACAGGCCATGTTGAAGGTAGCCAAGGACGAGTTTGAATGAAGTGGCTCAAGGCGCTGGTCGCGCTGTTCTCGGCGTTACGCATCGGGTCAGAACTGCGGTCTGCCGCCGCCTGGAAGAATGTGCAGGTGGTTGCCTCGTTCCTTGCCGCGCTGGCGGGGTTGGCGGCAACCTTGGGCTATGACCTGAAGCTCAGCGATGAAACCATTACCGGTGGAGCGGTGTTTATTGTTGCTATCATCAACGGATTACTGGTAGTGTTGACCAGTAAGAAAGTGGGTCTTCCGGCCAGGGGTGAGAACGAATGTGCTGTGGATTTACCTGTTGATGCTGACCGGGGCTTTGCTGACCGCGATGGCGCTGAATCTGGGCTGGATCGTGCTGAGCAATCGCATCTGGTTCCTGCAAACCAACCTGCTCCCCGTCTGGCCGTGGCAGCTCACTCTCGCCCTCTGGTGGCTGATCCTGCTCGTCGGCCTCACCCTGCTGCTGGTGGGATGCACCAGCCCGTGTCATCCGCTACCGAACCATCTGACTTATCCTCAACTAGACCCGATTCAAGCCCGCCAGTGGTTACTGGATGGGTGGATCGCGATTAACTGTCGCTGGATTTTATGAGGTTTCCCATGAACAAGCTCTTTTTACTGGCCGGGTTGTTACCCGCCTCTGTATTAGCGTCTCCATTTCTGGTCTGTGACCCCTATCCGGCCACCGGACAGCAACCGACCGAATTTGTAGTGACAATCTCCGGGGTAGCGAACCCGGTGACCAGCCCGGCCATTGATGTGACCGGCGGCAAGGCGCTCCATCTGGATTTGGGACCGCTGAACCTGTCTGGGGCTCATACGGTGACCGCCAAGGCGCGTAACCAGTGGGGGGAATCGGCCAGCAGCGCCCCTTTCACCTTCACCGCTGGGGTGCCGGGCGTCCCTGGTGGTATTGGTCTGTCGGCCCAATAATACAACTCCGTGGAAGTCTCCGATAGCTGGGAGGTTCCGGTGAACGGCGGGTGGTATGTATCGGCCATCAGTCCCGTCGCTCACCGGTTCCGCTACATCAGTGAAACCAGCGAACATCTGGTCTCGTATTGTGCGCTAAAACGGCGTAGTATGGATGTGTTGTATCCAGCACGAGCCAATGCGTTGCCATGCAAGATTTGCCAGACACTTCGATCATGAACGAGAAATTCCGAGAGCAACTGCGGATTTTGCGGGAGAATCGGAAAACCAGGAATCCCCGCTCTTTGGAATTGGTGGTTCCGCCGAGCCCACGTTACGATGAAGTGTATGAGCAAGGACTAGCTTGGTTAAATGGGTTAGATAGGCTACAAAGTCATGGATCATAAGGTTATCGAGTATGCGGTAACAGAAATAGCCAAGATGGTTTGGTTGTTTCTGGCGTTCTTCGTGTTGATTATCGGATCAGCGTTAGGTTTAGTTTGGCTGGTTTACTGGGGGTTATCCGTATGACGTGGAGCCTGATTAAAGCGGCGGCGCTGGATGCGCTGTTGAAATGGGTTGCCGGACAGTTGTGGAGTCTGGCTCAGGATATGGTTCAGTTGGTCGCTCAGCGTGATGACTTGTCGGGTGATGACAAGATGAAGCTGGCCAAGACGATGCTGATGGACAAGCTGAAGGAAATGGGCCTGACTGTGCGAACCAGCGGTATTAACTGGGTACTGGAAAACGCCGTGCAGTATTTCCAATATAAGTATCAGAAGTAATTGCCATGATGATTGAGTTGCCATTCTGGCTGGTGTGGATCGTGGTGCTGATGCTGGGGATTCCGATAGCGGCATTCCTGTTATCAGCTTTGGTGGTTGGAGCTTACATGCTGCTCAGCGGCAGGTGGATGTAACCGTGAATGAGCCGCCGTCGGCCAGGACTGTCGAGATCGAAGCTCTGCGCCGGGATGCTGACCACAGCCGCAAGGAGGAACACCGGCTCAACCTGGAGCGGCTGAGCCACTTGGAAACCCGCCTGGATGAGATTGATGACTGGATTCGCCGGGAGCTGCGGACCCTGGATGACCGGATCGAGGAACGGTTGAAGCGGGCCGAGCGGATGCTGGTCACGGATGCGGCCCATCTGGCGGTGAAGACCGCCTTCGGTCACATGGGGGTCAACGTGGAGGTGCCCGCCGAGTTGGAGAATTTCCGCAACGACCTGCGGTTCGGTGGGGTGTTCCGTAACGCGGTGTCCAAGAGTTTTTTTGCCCTCGTAGCCGCCATCTTTGGCGGTATCGGATTGAGTTTGTGGTTGACATTCAAGGATCAACTGGGATGGAAATGAGTCGGAAGGAACGAGTAATAAGCCGGGTCTCGGTTGGAATTATCTTCGCCCTACTTGGCGCACTGATTTATGGGTGGTATTATAACAACTCCCGGATCGTTGCCGCCCAGCAGGAACGGGTGGAGAAGTTTATAAACATTGGCGAACGCTTCACCGCTCAAGATGGCGTCCGAGAGCGGGATGAGCGTCGCCGGATTGACCAGGAACTCTGTGAGCGCATTCAGAACTTGGAGCGGTACTCGTATGGGTTTCGTGATGTGGGCAAAGTACCACTGGATTGTAATTATACATTAGCCCCATGGTGAGCTAGTGTCGTTTCTGTTCTTCTGTTGGGAGTAATCCGCATGTTGCTATCCTATCTTGATCTCTGTGATCTGGTCCACGAAGGCGTCATTGATGCTGACCTGAAGCACGTCAATGGAGCCAGCATTGACATTCGGCTGGGTACGGAAATTCTAGTTGAGAATCCCACCTTTCCGATGGAGCATGATCCGACCTGTGTGGTGGACTTGACCATCAAGCCGCCGCCCGGCGAGAATCTGGTGCCAATGACGCGGGTCCAGATGGACAGCTCTGGCTATGTGCTGGCCCCCGGCCAGTTCTGTCTGGCGCATTCCATCGAGACCTTCAACCTGCCCTACTCCATCGCGTGCAGCTTCTTCCTGCGGTCCAGCATTGCCCGGGCCGGCTTGAACGCCCTGCTGGCCGGCTGGTGCCTTACTGGAGATACACTGGTTCCATTATTGGATGGAACGGTTCGTCGCCTGGATGATCTGGAAGGAGAACAGGCTTGGGTTTACTCAACCGATGAATTTGGTTTTACGGTTCCTGGGTTTGCGTCGAGAATCTTTAAGACCAAAGAGGTTTTTGATCTGGTTCGTGTATGGCTGGATAGCGGAGAATCGTTGACTTGCACCCCAGAGCATCTGATTCGATGTCGTAATGGATCATGGTTGGAGGCGGCTAACCTAAAGCCAGGAACACCGTTAATGGCTATTGCCAGACGGTCATGTCTGGATCGTCGCTATCATGAATACCAAGAGGTCTATTCGCCAGCCACAAAAAGAAGAAAATGGATACAAACCCATGTGATGGTTGATCGGTATCTTAACGGTCCATTACCGCGAGATTTTGTGGTACACCATGCCGACCATAACCCATCAAACAATAGTCCAGATAATTTGATGCGCATGAAACGCAGAGACCATATCCTTCATCACCACGAAACGCTTTCTCAGGAACAGAGAGATCGTTTATCCATGCTTCGCTCAGAAAGAGCCTCACGCCAAAATGAGGTGCGATGGGATAAGCAGGAGAATCGAGATAAGGCGTCATTATGGGCAAGAGAACGGGATGTGGCTGCTGCTATGCGGCGCTTTGTTTCAGAAAATAAGAATGTATGGTATTTGCAAACGCTGGCTGGACAAGTCAGAAATGCGTTAAACAAACTGATAGATTCTGGTCAGGCGGTAACTCCAGAAAACTATCTGTTGGCAAAGCGACAAAACGCCCCAACTATTCACACTCTTGAAAAGGTATTTGGATCATTCGACGCAGCTATTGATGCGGCTGAATACCAGAACCATCTGGTGGTTGTGATCGAAAAGATCAAGTCTGAACACCCGATATCGGTCTATGATATGACGGTTGATCAGCATCATAATTTCGTTCTCCAATCTGGAATTGTCGTGCATAACTGCGATCCAGGCTGGAACAACGCGCAACTGACGCTGGAACTGCACAACACACTGCGGTATCACGGGCTGTTGCTGAAGCCGGGCCTGCGGATTGGTCAGATGGTGTTCCATCGGACCCGGGCCGTCCCAGAGCGGCAGACCTACGCCAAGCGAGGCCGCTACAACAACCAGTCTGGCGTCGTCGCCACGTTGGGGAGCGACTGAGATGCCCAAGAAGAATCCGTGGTCCATGAAGGAGCAGACCAAACCGGCGTGGAAGCTCCCTGAAGTCCTCCACGATGATGTGGACTTGAGGACGCCCTCGGCGATTGATGTGGAGCATCTGGGCCGGGAACTGTCGGCGGCCATGGACTTGTCCATCATGGACGCCAAGGAGACGCTCCGGGTGTTGGGCAGCATCCTCTACGCGCATCTGGTGGCCGGTCGCCGGGTGATGATCCCCTTCGTGGGCCGGTTAACCATCAAGCACTCGGCGTCCCGGAACGTCATGAACTTCAAGACCGGTGAGCGCAAGATGTCTCCGGAACGCTGGCGGATTTCTTTCCACCCCTTTCCTCAACTACGTCAAGGAGTCCGCGATGCTGGCGACCGCTATTTTGCACGAAACCGCAAAGCTGATTGAGGATCGGGCTGCCGAACGGGACTTGGAGCAGGAACGCTCCATGGAGAGGGCGGTGACCGCCTACAACGCGCTTCAGACCCGATGTGGAGCCAATCTGACTGAAGCCGATGGCTGGCTGTTTATGGTCTGCCTGAAGCTGTCCCGAGCGACAGCCGGCCAGTTCCGACTGGATGACTGGATGGATGCGGCGGCCTATTGCGCCCTGACCGCCGAGTGCCTGATGGCCAAGATGCAGCCCGACTATCCATCAGCCGAACATCTGCTGGCCAAGATACGGCCCGAGCTGGGGCCGTCCTCGTCCAGCCGATACATCGCTGGCCACCAGGAATGTCAGGAGTGTTGAGATGATGGGCCACATCACGGTCGAGTATGTGACGCACTCCGGGGATGACCTGTTGGTCGTCAATGCTGCTCGGGTGAGTATGGACCGGCGCCACGACGTACTGACGGAGGCCGATGTTCGGCTGTTGAAGTATCTGGCCTCCCACAAGCACTGGTCTCCGTTTGCCCATCCGCAACTGACGGTGTGCGTGGATGCGCCGATCTTCGTAGCCCGGCAACTGTTCCGCCATCAGGTGGGCTTGGCCGTCAACGAGGTCAGCCGCCGTTATGTCAGTAGCGAACCAGAGTTGTTCACCCCGGATGGCTTTCGGCAAGCGCCGGCGGAGAACATCAAACAGGGGTCTGGCGGTCCCTTGCCGGCGGTCAATCAGGAAGCGGCATGGCAAATCTACGACCTGCTGATCCATCACGCGCTGGAAGCCTACGATGCCATGCTGGACCACGGCGTAGCCCCCGAGCAGGCCCGGATGGTGCTACCTCAAGCCATGATGACGAAGTGGTACTGGACCGGGTCCCTGTTCGCCTTCTACCGGGTCGTCAAGGATCGGATGGATGCAGCCGCGCAAACCGAGACCCGAGAAGTGGCTATTGGTTTGGACCGTTGCCTGAAAAAGCTGTTTCCACACTCCTATTCGGCGCTCTGTGAGGCGAAGACGTAATGACCGAGATAGAGACTTGGAAACCAGTTCCGAATTTTGATGCTTTTGAAGTATCTTCTACAGGAAGAATACGTCGGATAAAATCATGTAAAGGAACTCCAATACAAGATATAACTCCAAGAAAAGGAGTTGACGGTTATTGGAGAATATCTATTACACAGGATGGAGTTAAGTTCTGGACTACGTTACATCGTTTAATATGTCAAGTTTTTCATGGTGATCCGCCGTCAGATAGGCATTGTGTATCACACTTGGACGGAAACAAGGATAATAATTCTGTGTCTAATTTGGTATGGGCCACCTATTCTGAAAACGAGCTACAAAAAAGACTTCATGGTTGCGCCCAGATTGGAGAGCGAAATGGAGCAGCTAAACTATCAACTAATAAAGTAATCGCGATTAGATCGGCGAATTACTCGGAACGTGGTAGTGCAGCTAAGTTAGCAAAGTTCTTTGGTGTTTCTCCATCGGTTATCTGCCATGTTAGGCATCACAAAACTTGGAATCATGTATGAGTTCCTTAGAGATTAAATATGTTCCAACTAATTCTTTGATTCCTTATAGTCGGAATCCTAGAAAATGGGATAAAGGTAATGCCGTACAGAAAATGGTTTCTTCGATTAAGGAATTTGGATTTACTATTCCTATCTTAGCAAAACCCGACAATACTATTATTGACGGGCATTTACGTTATGCTGGCGCAAAGCAGTTGGAGATCGCTGAAGTCCCGGTCATCATCGCTGATGGCTGGACAGAGGCCCAGGTCAAGGCGTTCCGCCTATTGGCCAACCGGTCGGTCAACTGGGCCGAGTGGGATGACGAACTGCTGCGGCTGGAACTGGAAGAACTCAGGAGTATTGACTTTGATCTGGCGTTGACTGGATTTGACTTGGCTGAGTTAGAGAAAACTCTATCGGGTTCCGATTCTAAGGAAAAAGAACTTGATAGTAATGAACAGCCCATTACCGAACAATTCCAGATTATCATTGAGTGTGAGACCGAGCAGCAGCAAGCGGAGTTGTTGGAAAGATTGACTGATGAGGGTTATAAATGTCGAGCCTTGTTATCGTAAGGGAAAGCAAAGTGGAGAGAACTCCACGGGTCATGCAGATTGAAGGGATTTTCGACGTGCCTCCCAGCGAACGCAGTACGGAACGATGGGTCGTTGATGTTCAAGTGCCCTCTGAATGGAATATCGGATTGATTGTAGGCCCGTCTGGTAGCGGTAAGACGACAGTCGCTAAGGAACTATTCCACGATCACATCGTTGAACAATGGCCATGGCCAACACAACGCAGTATTCTAGATGGCTTTCCTGCGACTATGTCCATCAAAGAGATTACCGATGTGTTGTCGTCGGTAGGGTTTAGCTCTCCGCCACTCTGGTTGCGCCCTTTTTCTGCGCTCAGTAATGGGGAACAGTTTAGGGTTAATCTAGCCAGAACTATCGCAGAATGTAAAGATTTAGCGGTCATGGATGAATTTACTTCGGTTGTAGACCGCACAGTAGCCCAGATTGGCAGTTATGCTCTGCAAAAGGCAGTACGTAATCGCAAAGGGCGTTTCGTAGCCATTTCCTGCCACTATGACATTATTGAGTGGTTAGAACCTGACTGGATTTTTAAGCCAAGTACCGGAGAATGGAGCTTGGGGAGGCGTCTTCGACGGCCGCCCATTAACCTCACTATCCAAAGAGTGCATCATTCCGCGTGGAAGCTTTTTAGCAAGTATCACTATCTAACCAACGATCTTCATAACGCATCCGCTTGTTTTGTTGCCAGTTATCAAGGTAAGCCGGTGGCGTTTGATGCCTGGATTTCGTTCTTTCACCCGATCAAAAAGAACACTTGGCGGGAACATCGGGTAGTCACGCTGCCAGACTATCAGGGGGTTGGAATTGGTAATGCCCTTAGTAATTTCGTCGCCTCGGTCATGCGTGGGCTGGGTAGGACCGCGATCAGCACTACCGCGAATCCATCGCTCATTAAGCATCGCAACCGATCATCATTATGGGCCTTGACTAGGAAACCTTCACGAAGTACAGTTAATAAGAATGAAAATAAATCAGCCTGTAATACCCGTCGCACAAATGCCTTGCTGTGTGGATTCACTTATGTCGGTCCAGCCGCCGATCCTGACTTATCCAACAATGTCTGGAACGAATAGCTTAGGAGCGCATTCATGCTAGAAGCCCAACCACTGGAACGAGTAGCTGCCGAGGCCAAGAAAATCCGCATTGGCCGGGGCAATGACCGCTACGAACTGAATCTGGACCTCGTCGAACAGTTGGCCGCCAACGGGTTGACCGACAACCAGATCGCCGCCTTCTTCGGCATGAGCCTGCCCGAGTTGCGCAAGAAGAAGAAGGTCAGCGCCATGCTGGACCAGGCTTTGGCCACCGGACAGGCCAAAGGCGTTGCCAAGGTGGCCAACAAGCTGTTCATCAACGCGACCACCGAAAACAACCTGATCGCGCAGATTTTCTACCTGAAGGCCCGGGGAGGCTGGCGAGAAGCCGACAAGCTGCCGAAGGAAGACGAAACCGGCGAGCAAATCCGGGTTTACCTGCCCTCCAATCGGCGGGATGACGCATGACTGTGGCCATCACCCAGAAGATCGTCGGGTACAGCGTGGTCAAGGAGAGCGAGGTGATTCCGGTGGAAAGGCCTGGCCTGCACGAAGGCATCGGCCGGCCCGAGCGGCTCCACGGCGCGACCTACAAGATCAAGACCCCAACTACCGATCATGCCTTCTACGTCACCATCAACCATCTGGAACTGGATGGTCAGGTGCATCCGTTCGAGGTCTTCATCAACTCGAAGGCGATGGAACAGTTCCAGTGGGTCGTAGCCCTGACCCGGATGATCTCCGCCGTGTTTCGCAAGGGGGGCGACTACGCTTTTCTGGTCGAGGAAATGCGTTCGGTGTTCGATCCCAAGGGCGGCTACTTCCGCAAGGGCGGCCAGTATGTGCCCTCGCTGGTGGCTGAGATCGGCATAGTGATTGAGCAACACCTGATCCTGCTGGGCCTGCTGAAGCCCGATACGTCGCTGGCTCAGTCCGCTCAACAGATGATCTCTGAGAAGGTCAGCGGCCTGCCGTCTGCCACCGCCAAGCAGCTTTGTTCCAAGTGCGGGGAGTTGGCGCTGGTCAAGCTGGATGGCTGTCTGACGTGTCTGAACTGTGGGGATTCCAAGTGTGGCTGAGATGAACGAAGTAGTCTATGATGATATGATAAATTGGACTACCTGTATTGTGTTGTCCGAAGATTTCTTTCAATGGAGCCAGCAACGCAAAGATGAGTGGGTCCATTGGGTCAGCGCGATAACGTGGTGTTCGTACATCACTCGCGTTATGGACTTGTGCGGTTGCCTGGATTCCGAGCTGCTCTAATCCACTGGTGCGGGCACTTTCATCTACCTACAGGGGGCTGATGGTGGTGACGACACCGCACCAGCTTTTTAACCTAACACTATCAGTGGTTAGTAAATATGTCTAAGAAAACAATCAATCTTGATAATCCACAAAAACTGGATGATTTTAGACGGCTTCGTAGCGAGTTTGGTAAGTGCAAGGATAATTTTGATGAACTGTATGGGGCACATACGGTTAGTCATTCAGCACATATATTAAATTCTACAGATAGTAATAGTATTTTGTTCTCATTTAATCCAATTCCTAATGAATCAATAACTAGTCCTACTGATTACTGCGGGATAAATATAGAACTTGACTATGATTCTAGTAATGATTCTACTTATCTTAGTAATTATGCTATATCTGTTACTTCAACAGCCAAGTCAAACGCATATAACATTAATTGCTTATCATCTGCAAAATTTGTAACTAAGCAGGAAGCTGGAGCAAACCCAGTAGGATTTCTTAGTGGTTTAATTGCAGATTGTTTTACTTATGGTTCAACTCCTCAAGTATATTCTATATCAGGAATAAGTTATTTATTTAATGAAGCGGCACAAACAAACATAATTAATAGTAATTATATGTTTTGTGGAGAAGCGATAGCTTATTCATGGATAAGTAACTCAATTATTGAATTATCTAACAATTATGGACTTTATTTAGATGTAGGAGGAATTAGCAAAAGTTATTCTGGATGCCAAGTTAGTATTAATAATAATTATGGGGCGTGTATTAGTGTTTCTGGTTATAGTGGAGAATTAGGAAGCACTACTATTGATAATAATTATGGTATTTGTATTATCAATGAGGTATTTGGAAATACTGGTAATAGTGTGATTACCAACCACTATGGAATCCATTTAGATAGTTTCGCAAATGCCACAAATGAATGGGGTATCTACGCCCCAAGTGCAACCGCTAAACACTTGCTTGCTGGTGAAACTAGAGTAGCTTATGATGTCACTCATTATGCTTCATTTACAGTATCAAGTGCCGGCAATCTCACACTGACTGATACCGGCACCACTATCTACACGGATAAGATTATCGAAAACACAGTTAATGGCGAGGGGATTATTCTGAAGTCACCTGACGGGACTCGTTATAAACTGACTGTTACTAATGGTGGCACTCTTTCTATTACAGCAGCATAATTTCTGTGTGGCCAAAGAAATCTACCCACAACGCCTTCAGGAAGAGTTCCTGAGCAGTCCCGCCGATATTGCGATCATCGGTGGAGCGGCCGGCTGTGGCAAGTGCATAAAAATTGATACACCTATACCAACTCCTACTGGTTGGGTTCGGATGGGTGATATAGTGGATGGCGATCAGCTTTTTGATGAGCGCGGAGCGGTCTGCACCGTCATCAAGGCGCACCAGCCAATCATGCCTGAAATAGCCTATCGGCTGACCTTCGATGATGGGTCTACGATTGATGCTTGTGCAGAGCATTTATGGTTGACTTATACCGCCGATGATCTAGCTAAGATGACTCGCTACGATCCAGAGTGGAAAGCGAAGCGGAGAGCCAAGCGGCCCAGCCGAAACCCGAACAGCACGCATCATTGGCTGGCCGAGCGTAATGCAAGACTGGCGGAAGAGCGGCAAGGAGACTGTCTGCCATCGCCCACTGGAAGCATCAAGACGACGGCAGAGATTTTCGCCACGCTTACCGTTCGCAATGGCGCTCGTCGTAACCATTTCGTCCCTGTATGTGGAGCTTGGAAATTACCAGAAGCAGATTTACAGCTTGATCCTTACTTATTAGGCGTTTGGTTAGGTGATGGGACCACAAACGCTGGAGCTATTACAACTGCTGACGAAGAAGTTTGGAGAGCGTTCGAGTCTAGTGGATTTAAGGTTGTTAAGTATTCTGATCCTTATGGTTATGGTATTAGAGAACTCCAAACTGTATTGAAGCAGATTGGAGTATTTGGTAATAAGCATATTCCACTAATTTATCGGCGATCTTCCATCGCGCAACGATTGGCATTACTCCAAGGTTTAATGGACACGGATGGGTGGAATAGAGGTGGGTCATCCGCTGAATTTAGCAACTCCAATTTAGTCCTTGCTCGACAAGTATTTGAGTTGGTTGTTTCTCTAGGGATCAAGGCCGTCTTACGAACCAAGACAGCCAAGCTGAATGAAAAAGATTGTGGTTTAACTTACACGATTGCGTTCTCTACCGATCTCCCGGTATTTCGGTTGACTAGGAAGTTGGTTGGACGCACTAGAGCTAGAAGAACTGTCTTTTATAGAACAATCATTGGATGCGACCAGATTGATCCAGTACCCATGCGCTGCCTGACGGTGGATAGTCCATCTCGGCTGTATTTGTGTGGTGAATCCGGGATTCCAACGCATAATACTTATGCGCTGCTACTTGAATGTATCCGCAATATCACCAATCCACAGTTTTCGGCGATTGTATTCCGCCGTGAAAGTAAGCAGATTCATTTACCTGGCGGTCTTTTTGATACCGCTATGGAGATATATCCTGGATTAGGAGCTAAACATCGCAATCAGCCAATGGTGGAGTTTTCATTCAGGTCTGGTGCCAAGATCGTGATGACTCATCTTAATCAAGAAACCGACGTAGCAGCATTTCAGGGATCGCAGATACCTCTCTTGGTGTGGGATGAGTTGTGTCATTTTTGTATGACACCCGATCATGACGTTCTGACAGAATATGGTTGGCAACCTATTACTGAAGTTCATCCAGATACTAGAGTGGCTTCTCTTGACGTATTGTCGCGCGTCTGTTTCCTACCTGTATCTGGCGTACATCGGTTTGATTATGATGGAGAAATGATCGAGTGGGATGGTCCAATATCTACGATAGTGACCCCAAACCATCAGATGTTGGTTACTAGTAATGGTAAGAGAGATCGGTGGGTATTTAAGCGTGCTGATGAAGTTGAAAATAATACCGGATACGCTGTTTATCGAACTGGCGAAGCAATAGAGCAATCCGGGATAGATCGTGTTTATTTTGACAAACCAAACGGGCAGGGAATTGGAACAAACCAAAATAGCGTGGATAGCGTGTCCATAGAAGATTACGCTGAATTGATGGGTTGGTATCTATCGGAAGGATCAGCATATATCAGCAAGACAAGTCCGATGGTTTCGATTAGGCAGACGAAAGAGAGCCAACATCTATCAGATTTGATGGCAAGGATTCCGTGGCGTGTTGTTACCATAAAAGATAGCGGATATGTGATCTGCTCAAGGCAGCTTTATAATCATCTAAAACCACTAGGGAATGTCTATCAGAAACGAGTGCCAGAGGTTTTATTTAAGCAATCTAGCCGTGTAATAAAATTATTTTTACACGCCTTTGCTTTAGGTGATGGACATTTTACTCCGACTGGCGGTATTGCTTTCGGCCTTGCCAACGAAGGGTTGATTGACGATTTACAAGCTCTATATACCATTACTGGCAGAGTGGCCGTCAAGTCTGGGCCAGTGGTTATTGAGCGAGAAGGAAAACAGTATACACATTGGCGATTGTCGGTTAGTAAACAGAGCAGGCTTATTACTCAGTTGCGCGCTAACGGTAAACGCTTACAGTATAGCGGTGAGGTGTGGTGTTTATCAGTTCCAGGAACCCATAATTTCCTGGTACGGCGTCACGGTATCTGCCATTTCACCGGCAACTCCAAGTCCCAATTCTTCTATATGCTGTCTCGGAACCGTTCCACCTGTGGCATCAAGCCGTATGTGCGAGCGTCCTGTAATCCAGACCCGGATTCGTGGGTCGCCGAGTTCATCGCGTGGTGGATTGATCCGAAGACCGGCTACCCGATACCAGACCGGTCAGGGCAGTTGCGCTACTTCATTCAAGTGCCAACCGACAACGACACGATTCTGGTCTGGGGGGATACCCCGGACGAACTGGCAATCCAGATGGGTTTGGCGGTGCCAACGGTAGAGGCCCGGCAGCAGGCCCACGACGCCATCAACAGCGCGATGGATCAGGGCCGTGACCCGGCAACGCTGGAATTTGATGACGAACTGGCGGCTGCGGTTCGCTATCTGGAAGTGGTCAAGTCGGCCAAGAGCGTGACCTTCATCCCCGGTCTGATCTACGACAATCCGGCTTTACTGCGGCGCAACCCGGACTATCTGGCCAACCTGAAGGTGCAGGATCGGGTCCAACGTGCTCGTTTGCTGGAAGGCAACTGGAAGGTCCGGCCGGTGGCCGGCGACTACTTCTCCTCGGCGGATGCCCGGTTTGTCCGGGAGGTGCCGAATGATGTGGTCTATTGGGTGCGGTCGTGGGATTTGGCGGCTACCGAGCCGAACGAGAATAACCGCGATCCCGACTGGACCGTGGGCATGAAGATGGGCCGGCGAGCCAATGGCCGGGTGGTAATCGCCGACGTGAAGCGGTTTCGGCGCAATGCCAGCACGGTACGGGATACCGTCTACGACACCGCCCAGCGGGACGGACAAAGCTGCTGGATTCAGATACCCCGTGATCCCGGTCAGGCTGGGGCCGATCAGATTGAATCCTACGAGATCATGCTGGCTGGATTCAGCCTGTTCTCCAGGCCTATCACCAGAAACAAGGTGACGATGGCGGAACCTGCCGCCGCTGAATGGCAACGGGGCAACATTGAGATGGTCATTGCGCCATGGAACTCCGAAGTCCTGGAAGAATTGGACAAGTTTCCAACCCCTCATGCACACGATGATTGTGTGGATGCGCTCTCTGGAGGGTATAATCTACTACCACCGGGGGGTTCCCCGGATTATACCGAAGCCGGATTGCGCCGGCGTTTCGCACTGGACAACGGACGATGACTGAAACAGCCGGTTCTACTTTTTCCATCCTGGAAGCCCAAAGACTGGAAGCCCAGAAATTGGCGTCTCCTCGCTATGATTCCATTCGCAAGCTCCTTGGTTCGGAAGTCGCCATCTCGAAGATGCTGGACTACTTCCTGTTGGCCTCTGATCCCGATGACTTGTTGGCCAAGGCCGGGATTCGCCGGCACCAGTTGCGCACGCTGGAAATGGACGATGAGATCGCCCAGTGCATTGACACCAGGATGGATGCGGTCGCCGCCTATTCGTGGCGGCTGGAACCCAACCAGACCCGGCAGTCACGGAAAGTCCGTGACATGCTGGAAGAGGCGGACAACCACAGCATCATTCGCTCGCTGATTGGTGCGGTGCCCTACGGCTATGTGGTCAACGAGGCCATCTGGAAGAAGGCCAAGGGCATGATCGTGCTGGACCGCTTGCCCCAGAAGCCGATGGAGTGGTTCGTGCCGATGCCGGATGGCTCGTTGCGCTACTTCCCTGACGATGGCACCGGTGGCCTGAATGGCGTGGAATGTGATCCCCGCAAGTTCTTCCTGACCGTCCGTAATGCCCGGTATCAGAATCCTCGTGGCGATGCGCTGTTGTCCAGGCTGTGGTTCCCGGTGACGTGGCGACGGGAAGGGTGGGGCATGTGGATGCACTTCTTGGAGACGTTCGGGGATCCCATCGTGCTGGGACAGGTGCCGGACTTCCGGGCCTTTGTGGCCGCCATGAAGGCGCAGGGCGTCCGCTCCACCATCGCGTGGCAGTCTACCAGTGACCGGGACAACGTCAGCACCATCACGGCGTCAGCACCGGGCGAGTTTGAGCGGTTGGAAAACGCCATCATTCGCCGGGTTCAAAAGCTGTTCCTCGGCCAGACCCTCACTTCCGATGTGTCCCAGCAGGGCGGTTCCTACGCCCAGGCGACGGTCCACAATCAGGTGCGGCACGACAAGACTCGTTCCGACGTGCGGATGGCTACTGCCGTCCAGCAGAAGCTGGTCAATACCATCTGCGAACTCAACGGCTTTGCGCCGTTGCGGTTCATCATGAACGATGACGCTGACTTGGCGGCTACCCGGGCGGCTCGGGATGCGGTCATCTATCCCGTCCTCAGCGGGTCCGGGTTCCGGCTCAGCAAGGACTACTTCGTGGATACCTACGACTACCGCGAGACCGACCTGGAAGAGAAGGTGGTCCAGCCCAATCCGTTCCTGCAACCCACGGACCCCACTTCTACCGAACCAACTGGCGACGGCGAAGATACGGGCACGAACTCCCAGGAGCCGGCGGACAACCAGCGTTCGGTGGCCGATGCCGGCCCGGAAGGCCAGCAGGCGGAGAAAGGTGTTCCAGTAGGAGCCCCCAAGAAGAACCTGACGGCGGACCTCGCATGAGCGGTTGTGACCAACTGGTGGATCTGCTCGCCAAGCTGCGGCTGATGGAGGCCCACTACCACGAAGACATGAACGAGGTCTTCGACAAGCTGGAACTGCTGGATGCCATGGTGCAGAAGATTGGTCACAAGGTCGGTCAGTCGCTGGCTCTGGATACCGGCCCGACGCGTCTGGATCAGCGCACTCCACTGACGGGATTGTAGGCCATGAGCTTTTCACTGGATGTCCGGGTTGAACGTGAGTTCACCGTTGCAGGACGGGTGTCCTCTGATCGGGATGAAGTCAATAACCGATTACGGGCCATCCGGGATGCGCTGGATCGTACCCAGATGCGGACCCTGCTCCAACAGGTCGGAGAGATTTACTACGACAGCACGCTGGAGCGGTTCCGGTCCCAGTCTGAACCCAGCGGCCAGAAGTGGCGGGCTTGGGCCGAGTTGACCAAGAAGCTGCGCAAGACCGGGGTGATTGGCCGTGGCGGCCAGATGCACCGGCCTCCGGCTGTCAGTTCCGTCTCGGTTGGCGGCCAGTCCATCACGGCGGGCAAGCTGATCTGGACTGGCAAGCTGATCAAGGCGATCAAGGTAGCGGTACGCGCCGACCGGGGCACGGTCCAGATCGGCGTCAACAGCGCCCAAGTGCCCTATGCGTGGCTACACCAAATGGGCCATGGCAAGATTCCGATGCGGAAGTTTCTGGGATACACCAAGAAAGCGAACGAGGCGGCCAAGAAGGCCATCTCGAATTACTTGATGGCGCAAGCCTTTGGTATTTCACCGGAGAAATGATGGATGCGGTGCAAGAGTTGGTCGAGATTGCCCGTCGGATGGGCTTACCGTCGCCGCTGGCAGAGCAGTTTGATCGGGAGGTACGTCGGAACTATGGAGGAGACCAACTGTATATCAGGCCAACGCCAGCCCGAGATCATGACGCCATCCGGGCCGCCGCTTGGCAGCATCGGCATGATCCCCAACGCTATGCCCGGCTGTCCCGGGAGTTCGGTCTGACTGAACGGCGTATTCGCCAGATCGTGGACGGCTAGGGGATGGTTCCAGAATCGCTCAGTTGGAATCCGCGCCTTTCACCTACGCCGCCCGTTCCAGACGGACAGCTTCGGTGAATTTTCCGGCAGCAGAAGTGCCAAATCCAGAGCTGAAGCTGCTTGAAGTAGAGCGACCACGAGTAGAACGGACTCACAGGTAATCCCCCATGGCTACTAGATAGTCTTGGTAGATGGTCTCCACCGCTTCGCTGGCCGAAGAATAGTTGCTGCCGTACTTGGCCAGTGACCGCAGGCGTTCCCGAAAATCGTGGATCGCGGCGATACAGTCCATGGACTGGATAGCGGCCTTGAGTTCGGTTTCATCGTCCGGCAGGATAAATCCGAGAATGGCTTGCATTAGTTCGTTAGCCTCCACACATTCATGGGCATTAAGGAATCGCAGGTTAGTAGCAATTTGGGTGGTCATAAGACGTGGCGCTCAATTTCGGTTTTAATCCATTCTGGAATAGGTTAATTTCAACATGTTGGTATTATCTTCCAATGATCGCGATTAGTCAAGATTTATTGGACTGTGCCCTCTTTGCATTCAACCACTCAATCATCCCTTCTCGAATAAGCCGGTCTATGTCTTCAGGTCTAGCCGTTTGGCGAATGACCGACGGATGATTCAAGACTGGCAACTTCCAGCCTACCGTGCAGAACCAGCGGTAGCGTTCCGCCAAGATGGCGTTGTCAGAGTCAGCACTCATTGTGGATGGTCTGGGATGGGGATGTTTTCCAGCGCGTTGAGCAGTTGCCGACGGATCAGGAAGGCGTCCATGGTCTGATCGAACACCCCGATGAGGCGGTTGGTTCCGCGCCGAATCCAGAGCTGGGTGAGGGCGGTGTCGCCAAAGACCGCATAGAGCCGATCCCTTGGGTAAATGTCCCCCACGTTACGGAACACCGCGATGGGATGCTCGGGATGAGCCGATGCAATGCGAATCAGGATATGGTCTATGTTGCAGAGCGACATGGAGCGATCTCAGTTGGCGGAGAGCTTCCGGCCCGCTTGCAGGCCAGCGTTGAAGATCAGTTCGGCGGTCCGCCGGGTAAGGCGGCCATAGCTACTGGCCTCATGATCGTCTTCAATGCCTTCAATACTGAAAATCTGAGTGGACCACCACCGGTCAAATAGCAGCATGTCTCGATACTGGCAGGTGTCGCCGTAGGTTTCTTCGGGCAGCGGCGGTGGCTCAGAGAGCCGATCCGCCAAGGGTTCCGGGGCAAGCTGGATCGGGTACACGCTGACGGTGACCGATTCCTCCACGCTGGCCTCGAACCATTCCAGCACTTCGGCATCCTGGACTTCGATGTAGTAGTTGGCGGAATCCACTCGGCGTGAACCAACCGGGATCACCTGAAGACGGAGACCTTCACCGTCATCCAGACGGGAGGCCGGCACATCCATGACCAGGAATTGCTGGCCAAGGCGTTTGGCGTACCAGAAAGTCGGCAGGGAAGCCTGAACAATGCGGATGCGTTTGACTTGCATGGAAAACTCCAACGTGAAACTGCTTTCTTACGGCGGAACCATATTACTACAGTTTACAGATGGTTTCAACAATAGCGTTGGCGCGTTCCAGATAAGTACCGATTAAGGATGAACGAAGCGCCGACTACCGGAGAAGTTTATCATTTTGAGAGGATGGAATCAAGAATTTCTTGACGGGAATTCAAAGTTCTTTGGACAAGTCTTTCTTCAGACAATAGCCATCTATATGATGGTTTGGGACGCCCTATCGGAAATCAGATTCATTCCAATATCCTTTACCCATATTGCAATCTTGACACAGAACTTGTAGATTATCTATATCAAGAGCTAGTTTAGGATATTTTCTAATAGGTTTAACGTGGTCAACATGGAGCGCAATTTTATTATTGCTATTTGGAGATGCTCCACAACATGCGCACCTCCTGCCATATTTTTGCAATACTTGTAGGCGCAAATCTTTCCATGCCCAACTATCATAGAAGTTATCTAAATTGATCGTTTCTGATTTCTTGGATTTCTGTTTATATCCTATAGGACTAAACGCTATGTTTGATGCAGAATTAGTTGGGCACGGTAATGTTGATTTAATTCTACGAGTTGTTGTTGTATTTTTTGTTATGGTGATTTGTTTATTGGTAGTAGAAGATTTAATATCCGTGATGATCTTTGTGGTTTCTAGTAATTCGCGCTGATAATATATTTTTATAAGTATTTCTGTTGCTGTTTGTTTTGTTATTAGCTTATCGCTGTTTGATGGTTCAATGATGTTATGTTTGATAAGCTCAGAAGTGATATTTATATCGCTTGGAGTGCTTTGAAATATAATTCCGTGTTCTTTAAGTTTTTTAATTGCAATCTTTCTGGCATCTTTTAAACGCAGTTTCTTCTGTGTTCTTTTTGCATTAGATGGCATAAAAAACCCCGACTCTTAGTGAGTGTGGCCTTGGCAATGGCACGGTTGCTTCGTGGCCGTGGACACGCTGCTTCCGAGTAGCACACTCACTAAAAATCGGGGTTCACGGCGATGATGTCGGGTTGCCAGCCCAACACCGCGAAGGATAGTTCATGCCGCCGAGCCTGTCAAGCATTTTTTGCAAAGATTGTGAAATTTTTTTTGGACTTTTCACTTTGTCTCCTCTACGGTACGCTCATGAATGCGAACCTTGACAACCTGTTCCAATTCCAACCGCAACTGGAAGCCGACGAGTCTGGCACTCCCCGCCAGTTCTCCGGGGTCTGCTACAGTGGCGGGCTGATCCCGTCCTACGGCTGGTTCGGGAATGCGGCGATTGATCTCTCCACTCTGAAAGCGCCCACCAAGGCGCTGTTCGCGCTGGTGAACCACGACCCGGATCAACGGGCCGGACGGTGCGAGATTCAGGCCGGGGCCACCGCCGTCGCCATTCAGGGCAAGTTCCTGAAGAACGCCGCTGGCCAGACGGTGGCGGCGGAATTCGCCGATGGTGCGCCCTGGGAGTTCTCCGTGGGCATCAACGCCACTCCCAAGGTGTTCGAGAAGCCGACGACGGTGGAAGTGAATGGCCGCCTGCTGACGCTGGACACCCTGTTCGTGGATGCCATGGTGCGTGAAGTGTCTTTTGTTCCTGCTGGGGCCGACCCCAACACCCATGCTATCGCCTTCGCGGCGAAGGAAGCTGTAATGACCGAAACCAATCTGGTTGAACTGACCCGCCGCGTTGCCGAAACCGAGCAGCAGTTGGCGGAGAGCGCCGAGGCGCTGGAAGCCACCCGCAACAACTTGGCCGGGATGGAGTTGGAGCTGAATGAGACCAAGGTGAAGGCCACCGTGGCTGAAGCCGAACTGGCCGCTCACAAGCTGGAACTGGATGTTGCCAAGACGGAACTGGAAGCGGCGCGTGAAGAAATCCAGCGGCTGGAAGGCTTGCTGGCAGAGGCCAAGGCCGAGAAGCGGTTTGAAGCGGTGAAGTCCCTGTTTGCCGACATCGGCCGGGAGTTCTCCGACGAAATGGCCCGCAATTACATGACGCTGTCGGATGAGACTTTCTCTCTGCTGGCGGCTGACCTGCGGTTTGTTGCTGGGAAGCGGACCGATGAGACTCTGTTCACCGAACAGGCCACCTCGGGCTGCGCCACCGATCCCATGTCCAAGATTGATCTTCTGGCGGCTGAGTTGCGGAAGGCGGACTCCTCGCTGACGCAGCCAATGGCGGTGGCCAAAGTCCTGCGCCAGAATCCTTCCCTCTACACCGAAACTCTGGGAGCCTGAAATGGCGATTGAAATGAGTCAATTCGCGGTCACTCGCCAAGCGGGAGCCGATCTTTCTGCCAAGCAGTACTACTTCGTCGAGCAGGCCAGCACCGGTAAAGTGACCGTGTGCAACAGCTTGGGCGAGAAGGCGCTTGGCGTGCTGCAAAACAACCCCACCAATCTGCACGCGGCCAATGTAGCCGTGAATGGCGTGACCAAAGTCATCGCCGGTGGTACGCTGGTCCCCGGTGACCTGGTCAACGTGACGGCGGCCGGCAAGGCTGTGGTCGCTTCCAGCACCTACTTCATCATGGGCGAAGTGCTGGTTGGCGCTAGTGATGGCGAGTACGCCACCATCCTGCTGCGTCCGGTCGCTCAGTCCGGGACCGTCATCGTGACCGAAGACAGCACCTTGCAGACCACCACTGTCACCATCAGCTCGGCGGAAATGCTGGCCCTGCACGCCACGCCGAAGGAACTGCTCCCGGCTCCGGGTGCGGGTTATGCCAACGTCCTTGAGGGTGCGGTCCTGTTCCTGGACTACAACTCTACGGCCTATGCCGGCATCGCCTCTGGTGAAGACCTGGAAATCCGCTACACCAACGGCACTGGCCAGTTGATTGCGACCATCGAAACGGCCAGCACCTTCTTGGATGCGACCAGCGACCAGCTTCGGTACGTGCAACCCGGCAGCGCCGCCTTTATCACCCCGGTCGCCGATGCGGCCATCGTGATTTGGCTGGCTTCGGGTGAAATCATCACTGGTGACAGCCCGCTGAAGGTCAAGCTCTACTACCGCGTTATTCCGGCCGCTCTGTAAGTCGTCGGACACTGGAGAATTTACCATGAGTCAACCTACTGTTTCCGACGTTCATGTCAACGCGATGCTGACCACCCTTTCGGTGGCCTATCGCCAGGACCAGTCTCGCTTTGTGGCCGACCGGGTCTTCCCGGTGGTACCGGTCAACAAGCAGTCTGACCGCTATTTCGTCTACAACCGTGGCGATTTCAACCGCGATGACATGCAGCTCCGGGCCCCCGGCACTGAATCTGCTGGCTCCGGCTACACCCTGGACAACACCCCGTCGTACTTCTGCGACGAGTGGGCGCTCCACAAGGATGTTCCCGATCAGGTCGTGGCGAATGCCGACGCCGTCATCAATCCCATGCGGGATGCGACGGAGTTCCTGACCCTGAAGGCGCTGATCCGCCGTGAGAAGGCGTTTGCCGCCAAGTATTTCGCCGGTTCGATCTGGACCAGTGACTTCGACGGTGTCGCTTCGGCCAATTCGTGGGCAGGTGGTTCGGTCCTTCAGTGGAACGACGCCAACTCCACTCCGATTGAGGACATCCGCAAGGCCGCCACGACCGTTCTGGAACGCACCGGCTTCATGCCGAACCTGCTGGTTCTGGGCAAGGCGGTCTACGACGCGCTGATTGACCATCCTGATCTGGTGGACCGCATCAAGTACGGCCAGACTCCCGGCTCGCCGGCGATTGTCAACCGGCAGGCTCTCGCCGCGCTGTTCGAGGTGGATCGGGTCGAGATCATGTCCGCCATCGAGAACACCGCCAACGAGAATGCGACGGCTTCGCACAGCTTCATCGGCGGCAAGAAAGCCCTGCTGGTCTATGCGGCTCCGAATCCGGGCATCATGACCCCGAGCGGCGGCTACACCTTCGAGTGGTCCGGCATGTACGGCGCCATGGCTGGCCAGCGGATCAACAGCTTCCGCATGGACCACCTGAAGTCTACCCGCGTGGAAATCGAGACCTGCTTCGACCAGAAGCTGGTGTCGGCGGACCTCGGGTTCTTCATTGATACGGCCGTGGCTTAAGCTGTTGATTTATATGGAAATCTGGACTGACATTCCACGATACCAAGGCTACTATCAAGCCAGTAGCCTTGGCCGCATCCGTCGCTGTAAGGCCGGCGGAAAGGGGAGTGTGTTTGGAAAGATCTTGTCTCCTGGCCAACAGGTCAACGGTTATCTGATCGTGGTTCTGAGCGTTGGAGGCAAGACCAAAACAGAGCGAGTCCACAGGCTTGTCGCTGAGGCTTTTCATGGCGTAGTGGAGGGCATGGAGGTTCGTCATCTCGACGGCAACATGCACAACAACGTGCCTGAAAATCTTGCATGGGGCACACGCCAGGAGAATATGGCGGATGCTAGGCGGCATGGGACATTGTCGTGTGGTGTCAGACATCCAGGTTCGAGGCTGACGGATGAATCGGTTGTGGTGATCTTGAACGATTATCGCAAGCACAAGGAAATTGCATCAGAATTTGGTGTAAGCCGCCAACTGATCGGCAAAATCAAGTCAGCCAGTACGTGGAAACACGTCGAACGGAGTGCTGCCTAAATGAGCGTCGTTCATTTCGCCACCCGGACTCTCACCCTGAACGGGGTGGAGTTCCGGGCGGGTGATGTGGTGCCTACCGAGGGCCTCTCCCGCCACCGGTTCAAGCAACTGGTGGCCTTGCGGGTGCTACGCGGAGAAGTCCGCGTGGAGCCGGTGGTGCGGCCCATTGCCACTCTTCTTCAGCCGATGGCAGAAGCCCTCCCGGCCCCGGTCAAGGTGGTGGACTACGCCACGAAGATCGAGACGGGTTCCAGTTCGGCCAAGCGCCGGACCCGGAAGGAGCGTTGAGATGAGTCTGGTGACCACCGCCAATCTGGAAGCGGAATTTGGGGCTGCCGAAGTTGATCTGCTGGCCTCCCGTGACCTGGATGCTATCACCCGTGCCCAGGATTGGGCGGAGGCGGTGGCCTATGGCTACCTGAATGCGGCCAGCCTGATCGTCCCGACGCCAACGCCGAGCGAACTGGTAGGGTACATCTGTGACCTGATCCGCTGGCGGCTGTACGATGACGCCGTGACGGAAGTCGTCAAGCTCCGCTATGAAGCGGCGATCCAGTGGTTCAACAGTCTGGTGGCGGGCCGGATTCGGCCACCATGGGGTGTGCCGCCAGTGACGGGGATCGCCTACACCACGCCCTATGCGGACGCTGATGTTGACGTGTCCAGCCGCCCGCTGTTTACCTGGACGCTGTTCTCATGAGTGCGCCGGTGGTCTACGCCATCCCGGACCTGATTCAGGCCCGGTTGGAAGCTCTGCTCCCAACCCTGTATACGACGGCCACCGTGCCGGTGTTACGGGCCGCAACGGTGGAGACCTTACCCAAGAACGTGCCGCTGGCGGTGGTAGTCGTGCCGGCGGGGCTGGAAGTGGATGAGCAACGCCGTAATCAGGTGGCGGTGGCCGAAGCCGTCGCTATTGTGGTGCAGGTTCGGAACCCGTCCGCCCAGTTGACCGGAACGGCGGCGATGACCGAAGCGGGTCCGCTGTTGGCGGCCTGTGTGGGAGCGTTGCTGGGGTGGACCCCGGATGGTGACGCCTATGAACCGTTGAGTATGATTGCCGCTCCCGGCCCTGAGTTTGGAGCAGGCTTTGGCTTTTATCCTATTGCGTTCCAAACGCGCTACGTGCTTTCAGGAGCTAACTGATGAGTGGTTTAATTTGTGCTGGTAATGTCTATCTGGACCTGTATTCTTCGGGCAACCTGACTGGTATCGTCGGCCCGATCAATGCGACCAAATTCTCGATCTCGCCGGGCAAGGCGGACTCGATTGACCGTATTTCCTACATGCGGGATACCTTTGGTCAGGCGCTGGACTCTGTGGTCTTCCCGGGTGTCGCTTCGCTCTCCATCGAAACTGACGATGCGGCGGCGGAAATCCTCCAGTACGCCATGCTGGGCACGCTGTCTGATGTATCCGACAGCCAGGGAGCGGTATCTAGTGAGGCGCTGACCGCTAAACTGGGCAAGTGGGTCAAGCTGGCCCATCGCAATGTCGCCAACGTGGTCATCACCGATGACGCCGTGACGCCGGAAACCTTTGACCTGACCAGTGACTACACGCTGGATGCCACTGCTGGCATGATCTTCTGTGTCTCTGGTGGTGACATGGTAGACGGTGAGGGGCTGGTAGCCGCCTACAATTACGGTGCCCGCTCTGGCAAGCAGATCATTGCCGCGACACAGACGGAAGTCCGGGCCTACGTCCGGCTGGATGGTAAGAACTTGGCCAACCAGAAGAAGGTCGAGATCATTATTCCTGAAGCCGTGCTGACTCCCTCGGGCGAACTGGACGTGGCTGGTAAGAAATTCGTGTCCTTCTCGCTGGCCGGCTCGCTGGTCACCCGGGATGGCGAAGATGGCCCGTTCACCTACCGCGAACTGACCGATACCGCTTACACGATCTGATCGCCGTCGCCAGACCCGATGGTGTAATCGTTCACACTGTCGTTTTTCACCATCGGGTGACGGGGTTCCTGTCACCCGATTTGTTTTTGAGGCGTGGCAATGGCTGACATAGTGCTGGACGGGGTTACGTTACCCGGTGATTTGCGGTGGACCGACGAATACCAGTGGTGTGCGGTGGAGCGTTCCGCCGAATACTCGCTGGGCGGCTCCCTGTTGATCGAGGAATCTACCAAGCTGGCCGGCCGGCCAATCACCTTGGAAGCGGTCAACGAGTTCCGGGGCCATATCTGGCTGGACCGGGATACTGTAGACACGCTGTTGGCCAGGGCTGAACTCACCAACCACTCGATGACGCTGGTCTTGTCGGATAACCGGACTTTCACCGTCATGTTCCGTGATGATGGCGTCAAGGCCGAGCCGGTGTACCACATCATGCCGCACGAAGACGGCGACCCCTACCATCTGACCATCAAGTTGATGACGGTGTAATCATGGCGATTGGCGAAGACCTTGATCTAGCCCTCCGAATCCGCGCTCTGGTCGAAGGCCAGGATGCGATTGTCAATCTCGGCACCAGCTTTGTAGACCTCAACAAGCGGATCGAATTGCTGACCCGTGGCTTGACGGGCGTCTTTGGCTCTGCCGATGCGGCTTCCAAGGAATTCGACTATCTGGCCGAAGTCGCTGACAAGTATGGCCTGCAACTGCTGGGCTTGTCGGAAAGCTATCTCAAGCTCAGTGCGGCGGCCAAGGACACCAATCTGGAAGGTGAGGCGGCCAGGAAGATTTTTGAGTCCGTCAGTGGGGCGCTGGCTGTCATGGGCGGCACCACCGAAACGACGGAGCGTGCCTTTACCGCCCTGACTCAGATGATGAGCAAGGGCCAGATTTACTCGGAGGAATTGAAGGGCCAGTTGGCGGAGAACTTGCCCGGCGCGATCCAGACTTTGTCAAACGCGCTGGGGATTGGTACCCAAGACCTGTTGCGGATGATGGAGGCCGGCAACGTCACTGCCGATGTGCTGTTGCCCTTTGCCTACGAGCTGGACAAGCAGTACGGCAAGCTGGCGACCAGTTCAGACACCTTCGCTCAGGCGATGAACCGGCTGAAGAACAGTTGGCTGGAGGTGATGAAGGGGTTGGGCGACACCGGCATCTGGAAGGCGCTGACCCTGACCATCGGAGCGCTGGGCGACAACGTCAGCGTGGTAGCTGGGCTGTTGGGCGGCGTGTTTGGGGTGGCGATCCAGAAGTCGGTCGTCGGCATCGCCAACCTATCCAGCGCCATCACCGAGAACATCAAGTCGCTGTTCAACCAGAAAGCGGCGATCCAAGAAGCGGCGGCGGTTGCCAAGCAGTCGGCCCAAGCCGAAGTGGCGGCGGCAGAAGCAGCCGCAGAAGCGGCGGCCAAACGAGCCGCTCAAGCGGAAATCCAGCTTCGGGAATCGAACCTGCTGGTGGCGGCCAATGAGCGGGAAGTCCAGTCGCTCATCGCCAAGAACGCCGTGATTGGTACGGCCACTCAGGCCATCAACAAGGCGGCGCTGGCCGATCAGCAGCTCCTACAGGCCAAGGGCCGGCTAGTGGCCGCCGAAGAGGCGTTGAGTGCCGTCTGGGCTAGTACGACCGCCGTTCAGAACGAAGCCAATCTGGCATCGGCGGAACGCTACCGCTTGGCGTTGCTGGCTACAGTCCAAAACGAGCGTGACCTTGCGGCTGGCACAGCTACTTTGCGCCAAGCAGAACTCAACTTGGCCAGCGTCAATGAGACTATTTCAGCAAAACTCAAGGAAGGGGCTGCCGAAGAAAGTCTCCAAGGGTTGTATGAACGGCGGTTTATTCTACAGCAACGGTTGCTGGCTGCTGAAAAGAACATGGAGGTTATTCAGGCCAAGAAAGTTGGCTTAGCTGGTAATTTGATCGTAGCCGAATCCGAGTTGCTGGTCAGCGGCGACAAGGAACTGGCCCAGTTGACGAAGACGGCCAGCGCCAGAGCGGAGGATGTAGCCAAGGCGGAAGCCCAGGTTGCCGCCAAGGAAGCGTTGGCGACGGCAGCCCTACGGAACGCCGAGGGCACGCTTGCCGAAGGTGGGTCGGTCCAGAAGGCGGCGGATGCTACCGAACGGCTGAGCATCTCTCAGGAAAAGAACGTCCTGATCCAGAAGGAGGCTACCAAGGCCACGGCGGCCAATGTGGCGGCCCAAGCCGAACTGGCTGCGGCATCTCAGCGAGCGGCACTGGCAGGGACAGAATCAGCGGCCAAAGTGGGTCTGCTGGCAAGAGCGTGGGGGTTCTTGACCGGTCCAGCCGGGATGATCGCGCTGATTGTGGCCGGATTTGCCACCATGCTTCTCAGCTTTCGTGAGCAGAGCGAGGCCACGAAAGTTCTCGCCAAGGATACAGAAGAGTATACCAAGTCTCTGACCAAAATGAACGTCGCTCAGTTGGAGTCTACGGTTAAGACTTCTGCCGAGCTAATTTCCGCAAAACAAGAAGAGATTGCCATACTTAAGAAGGAAATAGAATTATACGATAATGGCGCGACCAGACTACAGTTGATGACAAGTAGCTGGCACGGCTTTTTTAATATGTTGAACTCGTTTAAGACTTCGGCAGAAGACCGAAAAAGTAATGTGGAGGAATTGATAGCCGCCGAAGAAGCCCTTACCATCTTACAAGGTAAAGAGGCTACTGGTTTAATCGCACTGAAAAGCAAGTATGAGGAACTTGGAGAGGCTGTAAGTCGAGCCAGAGCCAACGCCGACGAAAATACAGCTTCCTATGAACGTCAAAAACAAAAGATCGAAGACTTGCAACGCGAACTCTTGTTGGCGAAAAGCGCCCACGAGGACCAGACGGAAATTACCAGAAGGCTTGGAATTGCTACTGAGGAATTGGTAGCGATTGAGGCTAGGCGCAAAGCATCATCCAGCGCACTTACCACTGTACTCGCACAACAAGCTAGTGCAGAACAGGCTTATGCTAAATTAACTGGATTGAGCGTTAAAGAAGTTCAGGCCGCTATCAATGGTGACGAAGCATATATTCAGTCGTTAGATGCCAAGAGTCAAGCGATTGTTAAGAACATTCAAGACATGGATCGTCTGCAAAAAATGGAGAAGGAACTACAATCGGAACTCAAGGCATCCAAGGCTGAGTATGAGGCACTGACGACTGCCACGAAAGCCAAAGTAGACCATATGGACAAGGAGGCCAAGGCGTTTGGTGATTTGAATACCCAGCGCCAGATGGCGATTGAAAAATCGAAGCTGGAAGTACAGGCCGCTGAACAGGCCGCCGTCATTGCTAACCGAGAGCTGATTCTCCTTCAGACCCAACTGGCCGAAAAGAACAAGCTGCTGGCCATCAACGACAAGAACGCCGAGCAAACCAATAAGGAAATTGGTGAGATTGAGGCTCTCATTACCAAGAAGAAGGCCGAAATAGAAGTAAGAAATAGTAGTGTAGGGGTTGCCAAGACGGAAGCCGAGACAGCTCGGATTGCCAACACTCTTTTGGCGGATTCTTATACCGCTCAGCAAGCCGCCCTGATCACCGCCAAGACTGAGGTTATGAACCTTGAGGCGGAATATAAGAAGCTCCTCGCTAGTGGGGCTGGCGACTCGCAACTGGAACTGATGTTGCAACGGTTGGCCGCCAAGAACAAGGAAGTCGCCGACCTGACAAAACAGATGGCTGGTGAGCTACAGCAGTCCGCCAAGGACATTGGTCAGGACTTTGAAGAAATGACGACCGGCATGGACTTCGGGTTCAGGAAGACCATTGACCGGATGAAGCTGTTGGCATCCCAAGGCATCCTGACTGGCCAGCAACTCAAGGAGTCTATTGGCAAGGCGATAGATTTAGCCAACACCCCGAGAGAACTGGAAGCGGTCAGAGACTTGCTGATCAGCCTCTACACCACTGGTCAACTGGCGGAGGCGGAGTTTGCCCAGCAGCTTGCCACCCTGCAAACTCGCATGGCGGATGTGAGGACCGCCATTGACCCGCTCAATTCAGCCATGAAGGAGCTGGGGATCGGTGTGCCAGAGCAACTGGCAGCGGTGGCGCTGAAGATGCAGACCAATGTGGAGTCCATGCAGGCGCTTGGAGCGGGAACGCTTCAGGTGCAAGATGGGTTCCTGAAGACGGCGGAAGCGATGCTGACCGCCGAAGCCGCTGGCATCAAGATTGACCGGAACTGGCTGGAACAGAAAGCCGCCTCACTCGGGTTGACCGAAGCCCTGCAACAGCTCACAGAGGCACGGCAGCGGGAGAACCAAGAGTTTGAAGCGGTACTGCAAAAGTATCAGAAAAGCCAGCAATTGTTTGAGTTGCAACTTACTCTGATTGATAAGGAAATCAAGAAACGTCAGGAGCAGAACCAGACTGATACGGTGAGGAACGAGATACTGGGCCGGAGCTTTGCGCTGGGCAAGGATTTGGTCCAGCAGTCTGCGCTTGCAGTAGAGCAGGCTCAAAAAGAACTGGCTATCAAGGTCCAAACGCTACAGCGGGATCAGGAAGAATTAGCAGAACTGGAAAAGCTCAAGACTTCTACCGGGGGTCTCAGTGAAGTCCAGCAGCGCCGTCTGGCTGAATTGCAAGCAGGGATTCCAATTCAGCAGCAGGATGTGGAAGCCAAGCGGCAAGAAGTAGCCCAGACAGAGAAGTTACAGTTCTCCTACCAGAGCATTGCTAGTGCGATGGAACGGGTAAGCAATGCGGCAACCGCCAGCCTCTCTCTGGAAAACCGCCTGCTGGAAGCCAAAAAGGAGCACCTGCAACAAGAAGAAAAGATGGCTCAGGCACATGGCGATACTACAACCGCCATTCGGAAACAGAACGAGGTTCTGGACATTTCCGTCAAGCAGGCCAAGAACGATGCTGACGCCAAGGGTATTGCTGCGCTGGCCGCCGCCAATTATGTCAAGGAACTGATTGATCTGGCCAACAAAGATGGTGTGGTGACAGAAGAGGAAGCGGCGGGGATTGAAGTCGCTAAGGAAATGGTGGAGATCAAGGATCAAGAAGCCAAGAAAGCCAAGGATGTAGCGGATGCGGTCACTGAAGAGGCGAACGCCAAGAAGAAGGCCAACGAGGCTGGCGAAGAGAGTGCCCGTTCCAACGACAAGCTAGCTAATTCAGCCGACCGGGCGAAGGACAGTACCGAGTCCCTCAACGTCGCCATGATCAAATTTGGCGAAGACACAGTTTTTGCCTTTGGTGCATCGGGGATTTCGCGCTTTAATGAGTTGGTCCGTCAGGTAGAGTCCTCCATCAACGAGGCCAATGTTGCTGCTGAACGATTGAACCAGTACGGGCTGGCTGCTGGAGTCGATAACGCCGAATCCTTGGCATATAGCCTAAAAGGGGTGAAGGGCTATTTACAGGAAGCCGCCAATACGGCAGCGGACAATCTGTTGAGTGCATTGCAAAGTGCCCGTGAAGAAGCGCAGGGGTTGGCGCAAGATTTAGCCTCCATGGCGGCGGACTTTGAGCGGGAAATACTTCAAATCCAAGGGAATCAAGCAGCTCTGGAAGATTTAGAATATCGAGATAAATTAGCCAAACTGGAGGAACTCCATAGGCTGGCTGGTGGCTATGCTAATGATGAATATAATGAGGCAGTATCTAGACTTAATTTACTTCACCAGATGAGATTGGACAAGTTACGTCAAGAAAAAGAAGAACGAGATAGAGATGCTAAGGCGCAAAATGATTCAACCAACTCTACTACTGGCGCTATGTCTGGATTAGCTGATCAGGCGGAAAGGGCACACAGAGCTATTTCTAGCATGGGTGCTACTGACCTGTCTGGTCTCTATAACCAGATTGAAACCTTGGGGCAGGCAGCCCGTGGATTAGCAGGAGCTTTGTAATGGCCACCATCGCCGAAAAGCTGGAACTCCTCAACAACGCGGACCTGTCCAAGCTGCGGGCCAAACTGAATAGCTTGCGTGAGGATTTGGCCAAGGCGATGAAGCTGGCCGACCAGAAAACGGAGGCGGTGGCCACCATCGCTGACATCAAGAAGGCCGCCGATAAAGCCGGCGTGACCGTCGAAGAATTTATGGCCGCACTGGAAACGGCCAAACGGATGGGCCTGATATGATAGAATGGCCCTTCCTGACCAGTTTGTTCACTCTTGGAACCCAACAACGGAACGACCATGGCGATTACGGTTGCTGACCTCAAATTCTTCCAGTCCGAGCGGATGACCGATGAGTCGGACGGTGGTGGCCAGATGACGGCCAACGAGATCGTCTCTGGCCAGGACAACCAGATTTTCGATGATATTTCCGATGTGGACCGGGCGGCTGGGGATGTGAGCCTTCGCAAGGTCTATGCGGCTGTCACCAGCGAAAACACGGACAAGTATCTGGACGCCGGGGTGGTGATCTTCAAGGAACCGGCTGACCCGGCAGCAACCGTGCTGGCCTTTTCCACCGGCGACTACTTCGACGAACGCGCTGACCTGAAGAATACCATCGAGAACACTATCGTCCGTGGTTCTCGCTGGAATGGCTGGTTGTGGGGATCGCACTTCTCCGGCCAACGAGCGGTGACTCTCTGGCAGCGCCCGGAAACCGAACTACCGTCCACTGGGCAACGGCTGGTACTGGTTGCTCGCAGCAACAGTGTAGAGACCAGTGTCCAGTTTCTCTGGGTTACTCGCGTCACCGATACGCTACGGACCCAGTACGACGACAAGGGGGCCTACTCGGTTCGTGAGGTGGTCTGTGAGATTTCCGAAGCTCTGGAAGCGGATTTCTCCGGTCTGGAACCGACTCGGATTGATCCGACCATCGGGACGGGCACCACGCTGGTCTACGACACCCGCTACAACGCCGAGGCGGTGGCGATGTACGGAATCCGCCCAACAGTAGCGCAAGCGGTGACCACCGATTACAGCATCCAGGTGGACACGCTCTACGAATACATCATCCCCACCAGCCTGTCGGAAACGGCGCTGGCCGACATCAATCCGGGCGGGGATTCGCCAGCTCTGATCGCTGGCAAAAGCAGCACCATCAGCTTCACCACAACTACACAATCCATCAAGCCCAACGTCACCTTGTACTGCGGGACTGGCATCTTCCCCGGAACCCTCTCCATCAGCGTGTCAGGGGCCACCATCACCGATGACAACGGCTCGGCGATCCTGGCTACCCAGGAAATCGGCACCATTGATTACGGCAATGGCCTGGTCACCTGGAATGACTCCTGCCCCAACTACAGCACGTCCAGCAAGACCGTCACCTTCAAGCCTGCCGCCAAACCGTTGCGAGTGGCCGATACGGCGGCGATGACCGTGACCGCCGAGAATCGGGGCTATGTCTGGATCATGACGCTCAGCCCGATTCCAGCCCCACAGACGCTCCGCATCGCCTACCGGGTCAACAACAAGTGGTATGTGCTGGCCGATCAGGGTGGCGGACTGTGTACGGGGACTGATTCCAGCTATGGCAGCGCCACCCTGAACTTCACCACCGGTACGGTGACGATGACGACCGGCGAACTGCCGGACGTGAACTCGGAAATCCTCTACGCTTGGGGCACCCCGGTCAACTACACCGCTCGCGGTGGAGCATCCGTAGATGCTCCCGTGGTACGAGGGCAGACGGCCCATTCCGGAGTGGCTCCGGGAACCGTCGTAGTGTCATGGACAGTTGGACAGACCACCTACACCCTGGATGATACGCCGGCAGCGGATGGTAATTTGACCGGAACTGGCGGCGTCGGCTTCATCCGTTATGCGACGGGCGAATGGTGGGTCCGGCCCACATTGTTGCCGCCTATCAGCACGGAGTTCTCCATAGCCTATGACTATGGCGCTCCGGTGGAGGAGACCTTCGCGCATCCAGTCCGCGAACTGGATGGTCACTTACAGATCACCCTGAACGATGATCCACGGGAAAATACCGTGGAAGTCGAGTGGAATCTGTTGGTTGAGGATTACGACGCGGCGTATTCGACCGAGAGCCAGTTCATTCCGGCCCCGCTCCGTAGGTTCGATCCGATCAAGATCGTGCGGGACAATGGCGCTGGGGTGCTGACCATTAGCGGCGGCAGCAACGGGACGGTGGATTACGAGAATGGGGTGGTAGATTGGCTACCCGATGTCTCCGTGTCCATCCCCAAGCCGATCTACTCCAAGCACCTGATCGGCACCACGACCACGGTGGATGCTCTGGGCAATACCGTCATCAAGAACACCTATCGGACCCTGTTCGATGGCATCGAGTACATTCCAGCCGGAGCCATCTATCCGAATGACGAGACTGGTCTGGTCAAGATTCGCTACCGAGTCGTCGGCGGCGATTCCAGCGCCACGGAGACGGTAACGCTGACCCAGTTGGAACTGGACCTGACCAAGGGCTACGCTGAGACCATCGTAGCGGGTTCGGTACGGTTCACCCTGGGAGATTCCACCTACGTAGACACCGCTGGCCAACTGTACCGCGATCCAGGCCCTGCTACGGGTGCTGGGACGCTCTGTGGCAGCGTGGACCGCTCATCGGGCCGGGTTTACATCACCTCCTGGACCAGCGGCGCTTCCAATGCCGTCGCACTGGAATCGCTGGTCACTGATCTGGCAAGCCAGCCCATCGAGGAGGTGGTCTTTCGGACGCCGGTGGCCCCCATTCGCTCCGGGACGCTACAACTTCGGTGGCAACTGCTGGATGGGACGGTCAAGAGCAAGACCGTGGACGGGACGGGCTGGTACAAGGACTCCGACGCGGAAATCCGGGTGGATTACACGCTGGGCATCGTGAGGGCCAGGTTCGGTCTCTGGCGCAAGGACAGCTCGTTGACCAACGCGGAGAAACTGGAATCGTGGTACGACCCGAACGCCTTGGTCACCATCGGCGAGGATGATTACATCTGGCAGACCTTTCCAGCCCTGGCCGATAGCGTCGTCTACAATGCGGTGGCCCAGACCGTCCTTCCGCCGGATTCGGACCTGCTGGGCATCAACGCCGCTCGCCTGCCTCCCGACGGCAAGGGGTTGATCTTCAACCGGGGCCGGCTGGTGCTGGTACATCACACCGCCACCCATTCGGAAAATAGTCTCAGCCCGACTCAGACGGTGGACATGGGCCGAGTTCGGCTCTATCGGGTAGTCATTGATGATACCGACGGCAAGCGGCTCCCGGCCAGCTTCTATTCGGTAGCCCGTGAGACCGGGATCGTGACGATGGCCACCGATCTCAACCTGACCGGCTACACCGGCCCCTACACCTTCCGCCATACGGTGGCCGATCTCGCCCGGCTGGTTGATGTTGACATCAACGGTACGCTGACGCTGAACAAGCAGTTGAGCCACACCTATCCGGCGAATGACAGCCGGGTCTCTGGGATGTTGTATGTGGGCACTATGCAGGCTCGCTATACCAACATGTTTGCCCAGTCTACTTGGACTTCGGTATGGTCCGATGATCGGATTGGCGATGAACCGCTGGCGCAATACAATGATGTAACCTATCCGCTAATCATCACCAATGTAGGAGCCTACCAAGATCGGTTTGTGATTCGGTTCACCAGCTCGACGGCATTTGGTTGTTATGGTGAGAATCTAGGTTATCTGGGTGCCGGTGATATTAACCACAATTTCTCTCCAACCAATCTATTAACTGGCGAACCCTATTTCACGATTGATTACCGTGGGTGGGGTGGTGGATGGTCCACTGGCAACTGTGTGCGGTTCAACCTGATCTCCGCCAATTATCCGGTAGACCTGATTCGAGCGGTACAGCCCAGCGAACCAACGGGTTCTGATGATTCCGTGGAATTGCTATTCGTCGGCAATGTTGATGCGTAAAGGCTACTAACATGACAGATACCACCGTTAAAGTATTCTACTCTACGATGAGTGGAGCGGCATCTCTCACGAACTCCGCTGGTTCTTTAATCACACTACTGGACGCTTGTTTGTGTGATGGTTTTGGCTCAGTTACATTAACCAGCTTGGTGGTAGCAGATGATGTAGCTACAGCAACCTATAGTAGTGGGCATAATTTTGCTACGATTGGCACCACAGTTGGCCCAGTGATACGGATTGCTGGGTCCAGTGTTACTGGTGATAATGCTGGCGCATTGAATGGTGATTGGCGTGTTACGGTTACCAGCTCAACTGAGTTTACTTTCGCTACTAGCGGCGTATCCAACCAAACCGCAACCGGTACAATTACCGCCAAGAGGGCGCCTGCTGGGTTTGAAAAGGCTTTTTCTGGAACCAACAAAGCGGCTTATCGGTCGCTAACTGTGGCTAGCACTAGACTGTATTGTAGGATAGACGATACTGTTACACAATATCCTGCTGTAACAATGTATGAAACCATGAGTGATGTTAATACTGGAACAGGCGCTTCTACTGCTGTTAAGTGGCCTAAGTACGGTAATTCGTCGCCCGCTCCATGGGTCTTAATTGCCGATGATAGGACCGTTTATTTATTTGTAAATACTTGGACCTCCTATCCATATACAAGCGCCTGTTTCTTTGGTGATATTAATTCTTATAAGTCAGCCGACTTATATCATTGTATGTTAATTGGGGGTGGTAATGATTATGGTACTCCATATTTACCACAACTTGCTAACAATAGTTATGCGTGGATTGCAAGGTCATACAGCCAAACAGGGTCAGCCGTTAGTGCTTATCGCTACTCGCATGTTAAAACAACATCTGGAGTAGGATATGGTGGTGGCGCTTATCCCAGTGCTGCTGGAAATAACTGCATCTTCTTTCCCATCGAGGTTTGGGAAGGAAGTTGGGAAGGAAGTACAGTACCGCGTGGTTTGCTACCCGGCGCGTTAAATCCAATACACACCTCTGCTCCTAATCATGGGACAATTATTACCGATATATCAGTTTCTCCAAGTCGAGAGTATTATATTCAACAAATGAATGTATATCGTCTTGGGATTGATATAACTGGTCCTTGGAGATAGTTATGGCTGATGGCACATCGTCCAAGTCGCATTTTGGTCGCGATTACACCTATGGCGGATCTTACAGGATAAGAGGAACCGTTGATGAGTTAGGTGTTGTTGGTCGGTATCAAGTTGCTTTGTTTGATAGGGCTACACGGCTACCAGCACAGTATACCACATCTGGGGCTGATGGTTCCTATGTATTTAATAATATCGCCTATGTTTTAAAAGGCTACTATGTAATAGCCTTTGACCATGGAGCCAACCCACTCAATGCCGCTATTGCTGATTACGTCACCCCGGAACTGATGCCATGAGCCAATTACTCGGATTCGCTACCGCTCGCAAGACCAGTCGAGGAAATCTGCTGGCTGGCTGGCTCGATGGCGGTAAGATCGAAACCTACGACGGCACGAAACCCACCAATGCCGATACCGCTATCACCACTCAACATCTACTGGTCACGTTCGCTATTCCCTATCCTTCGGGTTCAGTGAGCAATGGCGTGTTCACTGGGAATTTGCCAGACGCGGCTCAGATTGCCACCGGCGGAACTGCGGCGTGGGCCAGAATTTATGACGAATATGATGTGGTAATTTGTGATGTGGATGCCGGGGTCTCCGGCAGTTGTAATTTCCTTGAACTGGACAGCATCACCTTGGTTCAGGGTGGCTACGTGTCCGTAACGAGCTTCAGTATCGCCGAGGGCTGAAATGGCCTACACGCCGCCAGTCGGGACGGCCAACCTCTCGATTGGCAGCGTCCTTGGCTATACCCCACCAGTCGGGACGGTCAATCTAACCATCGGTCATCTGGATACAGATGATCGGGTAGCGGTTCTTGCTGGAACCACAACTGCTCCATCTGGGCAGTTTACGGCGATCAAGGCCCGGCAGGCGATCCTGTCTGGAACCACCTCTGTTCCCGCTGGCCAATTGACGGCGCTGAGGAGCCGGGTAGCCACATTATCGGGGACTACCCCAACTCCATCTGGCTTGATCAGTGTCCGCCGTTCCGTCTTTGGAGTGATCTCCGGCACGACGGCGGCTCCTACTGGCCACGTGGGAGGTGTCTATGATCCAAACCTGTTGTCCGAGGTGTGTCATGGATTACGGCAGGACTGGCAGGATAGCCAGCAAGTCCCGAGTGGGATTCTAGCTGGGTTTCGTCCGGCCACTCCGCTTCAGGTATCCGGCCCGGGACACTGGCAGGAAGGCGACCTTGAAGTCAGCGGATTGGATAGCCGCTGGTCTGTGGCTGAACTGAGCTTGCATATCGCGAATCCAGCGTGGCAGGAGGCTCTCCAACAGGGGGCCGGCCGTACTTCGCTATGGTCCGATGCTAGTCGGCTTGAAACCTGCTCTGCCAGCTTTTGGCAGGAAGGGGAATGGTCTGGAACCAGTTTCGTTCCACGGTTCCAGACTAGCCAAAATCGGTTGGAGCTGAATATCTACCCAGTTTGGCAGCATGGTGCTACCAGCGGGCGGAGTGTTCGTGACCGGATGCGGGATGGCGTATTCAGCCTGAAGGCGACGGTCGAAGTCTGGCAGGAAGCTGGGTTTGTCTGGAATGCCAACAATCTCCCCAAAGACTCGCCACGCCCTCCGTTACCGCCCCAATATGTTACCCGGCTCCGTATCTGGTGCTCATTGCCCGGCACCAGTCTTCGGATTGGCCGAACCCAGTGCCCGTTGATTCCAGAGCTTGATATTCCTTTCAGGAGTTCTTACGTGTCCGTTAATTCCGCCTCACTGACCCTGCTTCCCAACCGGACGCCACTCCCCTGCACGTCCATGACCATCAAGACTGACGCCAACTCGTGGTGCTGGGGCTTGTCAGCCAGCCTGACCGGGCCGTCGGCCTGGGCGCTGGTGCAACCCACGCCGGCGGGTTATCCGGTCGAGGTAGAGGCCACCATCAACGGATGGATCTGGACCTTCGTGCTGGACTATCCAGGCCTGACCCGCAAGTTCAACAACCACAACCTGACTATCGAAGGCCGATCTCGTTCCGCGTGGCTCTCGGAACCATGGACTCCCCGTGCCATCGGGCGGCAGGCCAACGCCAGGACGGCGCAGCAGTTGGCCGAAGAGGCGCTGGAGAACACCGGCTGGACCCTCGACTGGTTGCTGGATGACTGGGCGGTGCCCGGGGGCCGGTTCGAGTGGGACAATGACATCGTGGGTCGGATCATGCGGTTGCTCAAGCCAGTGGATGGCTGCCTGTATACCGATCCCTCGCTCCAAGTCCTGACCGCCTATCCCCGCTACGCCGTCGCCAGTTGGTTGTGGGCGGCGGAGACGGCGGACTGGGAGTTGCCCGAGAGCATCGTGTCTGAATTGCGGCGGCAACCCAACATCACCAACCACTTCAACGGGGTCTACGTCTCGGGCACCACCGATGGCGTACTGGCCTTCGTCAAGATCGCGGGCACCGATGGCGCTCTACAGCCCGGCCAGCCGATCACCGAAGCACTGATCTGTGATGACGATGGCGTGGCGGCCAGAATGCGGGGGCTGTCGTTCCTGTCCCAGAACGGCGGAACCGGTTACCAGTTGAGCCTGCGGACCTTGTTGGGCCATTACGAAGCTTTGGGCGACTTGCCCACATTGTTGCTGCCGACCATGCTGATCAAGCACTCAGGCCAGAACGGCCGGGTCCGCAGTATTTCGGTCAACGCCTCCCGTTCCGGGGGCTGGACCGGCATTCTGAATGTGTCCCAGACGGTGGAGATCGAAGGCTGGGAAGTCGAGGTCTGACCCCCTTTCAGGAATGCCCCTAAAACCGCGCAGGAAGCGATTCTGGGCGTTTTCCTGCACGAGGTGGATTCGTGACATGTTTTGCTGACGGCCCGTGCTGGGCCAGCGAGGAACCGGTGAAGCTCTCCATTCTGATTTGTAGCATCCCACGTCGTCTGCATCAACTGGCCATCCTCCTACAGGAGCTGGATCGGCAAGTGAGTCTGCTCCCGACAGAGACGGTGGAAGTGCTGGCCCTGACCGATGCCCAGCGGCTGATCCTGGGGGACAAGCGGAACCGGCTGGTTCGGGCTGCCAGCGGGGACTATGTCGCCTTCGTGGATGATGATGACTGGGTGGCTCCTGATTATCTGGCCACCCTCCTTGCTCTCTTACGCCATGAGCCTGATGTGGTGACCTTTCCAGTCAGTGTGACACTGGACGATGGAACCCCTAAACCCTGCTACTACTCCATTCATTATCCTGATCAAGGCGAATGTGAGTCTCACTACTGGCGCTGGCCCAACCATTTGTGTGTTATTCGGCGTGAGCTGGTTCGCCAACAGCCATTTCCATCTCTTCAGTTTGGCGAAGATACCGCATTTGCTCAGTCCATTCGCCCCATACTAAAAACCCAGTTGAATTTTGATCGCCATCCGCTATACTATTACCGTTACTATTCAGAGAAAACAGAATGAGTGTTGGCGTTGTGGTGCTCTCGAAAGCCAGTACCCAAGAACTGGCCAGTCTCACCGAACAGACTTTGACCTCGCTGGCTGAAGCAGCCACCAGGACCGTCCTGGATGTCGTCGTACTGGAACAGTCTAGCCGGCGCTGGCCGCTGGTGATGACGGTCCCCCTGCTGGACGAGTTCAACTTCAACCGGTTCGCCAACATCGGGGCCAACCGGGTCATCGGCGACCACCTGTTGATCTGCAACAACGACTTGCGATTTCACCCGGACGCCATAGACATCCTGCACCGGTACGCCATCCAGCATGATGCGCCGGTAGTTTGCCCGGTCTGTCCGCTGAATCAGAAACAGGCGGACCTGACCGAACCCGAGATCGGCACCGTTGTGGCCCGGCACTTTACCGGCTGGTGCTTCATGATCCACCGGGACGCTTGGCGAGCCATCGGCGGCTTCGACGAAGAGTTCCCCTTCTGGTTCGCCGACAATGCGACGGTGGAGCAGTTGAAGCGGGCCAACCTGCCGATCACGGTGGTTCCCGAAGCGCGGGTCTCCCACCATGCCAGCAGTACCCTGAAAACCTTGCGACGGCCCGAACGCCTTCGGCTGACCCGGCAGCAGCAGGCCAAGTTCGAGGCGAAATACGGGCCGCTGTCATCGACCCCAGCACAAACCATCCCGGTTCTGGAAAATGGCTAGAATCGCCTCCCAAGGGCCTTCCTGGGCATTTTGGAAGGATGGGGTCAACGTCCTGTGGTTCTGGGCCGTCTGGGGACTGGCCTGGGCCGACCAAAACTATACGGAAGCCTATCTGGAAGCGCGATCCCTCCAACAAGACTGGCTGAATTTATGGTGTCACATGGCAGAAAAACATGACTGAAGAAGCCGAGAAGTACCAAGTAGAAACGTGGCCAGAGCGAGATGGCCGGCTGGACGTGAACAACGAGAAGCCGGGAGTCAAGGTCACGGACCTCAAGACCGGGACGGTGGCTATCGTCAACCGCCACCGGCACATTCACGCCAATCGGCGGGAAGCCATCGAAATACTGAGGAAGAACCGCTTTGGCTGATCAACCCTATCCTGCCGGCTATCTACAGCATCGGGCAATTTCGGCGGTCAATAGTCCAGAGCCTCCGGTGCAACTGGTCTGCCGTGGCGTGGCAGAACGCTTCCACTACACCATCGCCCTGCGCCAGCAGCTTCCCGGTCTGCGGATGGTTTGGGATCGTTGCCGCGATCCCATGGAGACCTTTGTGCGGGCCTTGCGGAGCGTGGACGATTCACCGGCGCTCCATCTGGAAGACGATGTGATTCTGGGCGAGAACTTCCTGAACCGGGCCTTGCTGGAAATCGCTCAGCGGCCATGGTCGGTCATCCAGTTCTTCTCGATGAAGCCAGAGGACCTGACCAAAGGGTCCCGGTGGGACGCCTATTTCATCAGCGCGGTGTGCTTCTACCTGCCCGCTGGCTATTCCCGGCTGATTGCGGATTACGCCGACTGCTGGCCCAAGCGCCGCAGCAATCCCAACGCGGTGGATGTGATGGTCAAGCACTGGCTCAAGAAACAGCGGAACATGGAGAAGCACTGGATCGTCGTGCCGAATCTGGTAGACCACCGGGTCGGCCCCAGCACCATTGACACCACCCGACCTGAACGGCGGCAAAGCCTAACCTTCGGCCAACTGGATGCCAATGGAAGCGACTGGGGGAGTGGTGAACTGGCTCTGCCCTACATGGACGCCCACTTCATCTCGGATCGGCTGGGTTCCTATAACGAGGCGACGGACTGATGAACCTGTGGAGCCGTTTCCAAACCCTGATGGGTCAGAGCCAGCCGATTCTGGTGGGCGAGTGTGTGGATGCTGTGTTCGGCTACTGTACGATTGAGTGGCCCGGTGGTGGCCAGATTACCGCCCAGGGAGCCGGAACGGTGGGCAACCATTACTTCGTCTACCAGCGCCCGGATGGTTCGTGGCGACTGGATGGGGAAGCGCCAGAACTCCCCCTCATCACTATCGAGGTCTGACTACCGGAGCCGGCGAAGGATCGCCCCAACTGGCAGCGAGATCAGCCGGAATCCAAGTGGACTTCACAAGGCGAAGGTGAACGGGTCCAGTCTTCGAACCCCTTATCAATGGCCTCATTGATCATCTTCTTCATGGCCTGTTTGTCAGGTTGCGATGCGGCAATGGCATGGAACAGCACCGGAAGCATGATGGTCGCTACCAGTCCTGGTGAGCATGGGAAGTGGTTAGCCGCCGCTTTGATCAGTTCAACCTGATTGGTCCACACATCGGCGGCAAAATCTATCAAGGCTTGATCGGGTACTTGCTGGTTCATGCTTTATCTCCCGAAGTGGTCGCTTGCTCTTTCCGGCGTTCCGCTTCACGGTATTGCCAAAGATCGAATCCGAGCCGTAACCAGCGACTTTTCATGGATACCGCAAACCCTGGGTTCTTCTGGATCACGTTCCGGCTCGTCAACCGGTCGTCTAACCCACAAGAATTTGGAGTTCTTCCACGCTTTCCCAGGAGAGCGTCAAAGGATAAAGGATAGCGGCTTTCCACAGCTTCGCCGGGTTTGCCTGCACGTCGGATTAACACCACTCAGCAGTCTAGTATGACCTTGCGGGCCAGGTAGCCACCGGACTATTGGATTCGTGTCTTGACCAGCTCGGGATACGGGCACGAATCCTCAAGGTAAAGCTGATGGAGGACTGGATCAGTCAGCCCCGAGGTCAGCCACTTCCGCCTTGACCAGCAAGGTTTCCAGCGCACAACCTCCATCCAACAGGTTTACCATCCAGCCCGGCTTTTTGCCACGGCCAGACCAAGTCTTGGTCGCATCCTCGGGATGGACATACTTGGGCGGCAGATTGGTGCGAACCGCCTTTTTATAACCAAACAGGGACAGCACGGAGACATGCAGGGCCTTGGCTTCCTGCTGGACCTTCAACGCCATTTCCTGCAACGCCTGGAGCCGCTGATCCCGCTTCGCATCCATCTCGCGCTTGGCACGATCCATCAGTGCGTCCAAATCATCATGGGACAACGTCCCCCAATCCAGTGCTTCGATACTCATAACGGTTTCTCCAAAGTGGAACGGATCAATCTGATAACAACACCGCCTATTGTACCAGACTGATCCACTGAGTCAAGACTTCAATGGTGCTTTGAGGGTGATTGGATCAACATAAACCAACTTGGCTACCCGTACCCAACCAAAGTTGGCTCCCATTGCCGAAATACGACGACGAATCCGTATTGGCGTAGAATCCGCCAATGCCGCTCCCTGCACCCATGGTTGATCCATTTCCTGGTACAACTTGGCCGCATCCACATCAGCAATGCCAGTTTCCGACACAATCACATACCGCTCATCCTCTGTGGGAGAGGCGGCGGCAGGTTCTACCTGATTGGGCCGCAAAGCGAGCGCCTTACGGACGGTGCGGTAGTTGACGCCACAAGCATCCGAGATTTCAATGATCGAGTTACCCCGGTTGAACATCTCGTGGATGGCGTCCAGCAGGGCTTGGCTGCTGTAGAACTTGCCCTTGGCGTTGAACTTGGCTGGTCGGCGTTGATGGGGCTGGATTGGCGGTAAATGTTCCAGCACGAACAACCGCTCCTTCTTCATGGCAGGTATTTCTCCACGAGCTTATCGGACGAGTCTGGCATGTGGTACCGCCAGGTCTTTTGGCGAATGACGCTTTTCAGGCCATCCCATTCTTCCGGGTCCAGCGTCTGTCGTAGATGATCCAGCGCCGTCGTCAGGTTCCAGAATGCCAGTCGAACAGGACCGGCTGGCAACTCCGGGGCCAGTTGCAACTCCAAGCACTGGTCAATCAGCGCGTCCACATCAAACGGATCGGTAGCGACGAAGTTGCGAACTGGCTTCCACGAATCGCAGTATCCGGTGTTGCGAGCCGGGGCCAACTTGTCGACGAAAATGCCCCCTACCAAGGCGGTGATGTTCCGCTGGGAACAGCGGCCCAACAGCGGATGAGCCGGATCATGTGGTTCCAGCCAGTGCTGGCAAGCCTCACACCGTGGCTGCTTGACCCACGCCGGGACTGGCCTGATTACAGGTTCTCCCATGGTCTAGCCCCCCGTACCACCACGTCAAAGTAGGTCTGCTCATCTCGGAACCAGAATCCGCCATGAGCCTCGATGTGTGGCCACAATTGCTCTATATCACTTGGCATAGTCTCCATCGGCAGGCTGGGCACCATGCCCCACGCTCCACCGAAGTAGACCATTTTGTTCACCGGGCACCAGTCGGCCCAGAACGAGACATCCCCGTGGTTACCTGGCCACGTAATGGAGCCACAGAAATCTTCCAGACAAACCGCCTGCTTACACAGGCCAGAGATTGGATCACACATCAAACATCACTCCCGATTGTGATGGAAAGTAGACCAGCCCAGTGCCGGACCAGTGGCCATATTGGCTAATGTCCTCTTTGGGCATGTGGATGGATTCCCAGAACCGAAGCATGGCCTCGTTCAGGTAAATATCATCCAGCACCAGCCAGCCATGCCACTGCAAGTCCAACAGCCGCTGGAAGAACTGGCGCTCAAAAACGCCGTCGTGGTCGGTATCCAGCAGGATCAGGTTGGCTCGCTGGATCAACTCGATGTACTGGACCTTCAGTACATCGTCCACTACGAACCGGATGTTGGCAGAGGCGGGGATTTGCCGCAGTTCCACCTTGTCTTCCAGGTCGAAGGAGACGACCTCGGTCTTGGGATCGGAGGCCAAGGCCAGCGCCGAACAGCCCCGGAACGTGCCGATGTCCAGCGCCAGCGTCAGAGCGGGCTGGAAGCTGAGATCGGCCAGCAACCGGTAATGCTCCTCCCCGGCCGGCGCCAGAAAGTAGCGGCGAGCCTCATCGTTGATGATGCAGGATGCCAGTTCGGTCAGGTCCAGCCAGTTCAGGTGGTACTGGTAGGCCAAGGACTGGTAGTTCATCAGTGCCTCCGTAAGGACCAGATGGCTTCCGCCGTCTCCCGCTGGGCTTCCGCCTGCTCCTCGGCGGCCCGGGCCTTGTGGTGTTCCGCCGCAATCCTGCGTTCCTCCCTGGCTTCCTCGGCGGCCTGAGCGGCCTGCTGCTGGCGGTAACGGTCTTGGGCATCCAGCCAAGCTCGCTCACTGTCCCGCAGGCCAGAGTCGCCCATGTGGACCACCCGAACCTGGACTCGCTCGCCACCCAACTGACAGGGGACTTGCTGGAAGATCGGCGGACCCCCAGGACTGGCTGGAGGGCACTTATAGACGGTCTGACTGAGGACTGGCTGCCCGAGCAGGGTGGCCGCCGACAACATCAGCACGGACTTCATGGCGGCTTCCCTGGCCGCCAGCAACAACAGTGACTTCATGGTAGTTTCCTCGTGGTTGGCGGAATCAGACGATCCCCACCACACCACTCCGTACTGGAATGGTGTGGGAGGGCGGTCTAACCCTGTTTTGGCTGGTAATTACAGCATTCTTTTTCCATCAAGGCTGGATCAAACAGCACTGGATAGAAGAACCAGCCACTCTTGATCTCATATGGATTTCCAACCATGTTTGGGTCGGGGTTCTTGCAACCTACATGGCATTCGCCGGGGTATTCGATCTTGTGGACGCAGTTGAAGCAGTCCGATTGTGGTCTTGGCATTGGCCTCTCCACGGCCCGGAGTCGCACCGGGCCGGTAACGGGTTAATCAGAAGGGATGATCAGAACGGCGCATCATCATCCGCCGCCGTAGTGGCGGCCGGGGCCGGAGCTGGGGCCGGGGCATCCGTCGCCTTAGAGCCGCCGAACTCCCACGAGTCCACGATGACCTTGGAATTGCACCGCTGGACGCCCTTCTGGTCCGTCCAGATTTCGGGCTTCTGCAAGTTGCCGCACACCACCACATGGGTTCCCTTCAGCAGCATGGTCTGGTCCTTGCTGGCCCGGTCGCCGAACAGGGTGCAGTCAATCCAGTCGGTCATGTTGGTCTTGGTTTTGCGGTCCCAGTCCCGGCAACCCACTGAGAACCGCAAGACGCTGTGCTTGGGATTCTCGTTGGCGGTGAACTTGGAATCCTGACCCAACACGCCACTCAGGATGATTTTCTTCATGATCTACTCTCCAACAAACGATGAAATATGGGGGCCGAAGCCCCCGAGAAACTGGAATCCGTCCAGCGGCGGTTAAGCGGCAGCCCTGATGGCGCTGTGCATCTGCGCCATCACACATGGCTGGTTGATGTAAAGCTCTTTGATGCCACGAGTGGCAGCGACGTACAGCAGGTTGCGTTCCTGATGGTTGACCTTCCAGGTCCCGGTTTCCTCATCGAACTTGATGATCTCCGGGAAGTCATTGGCCAGCACCACCTTGTCCCACTCTCGACCCTTGGCCTTGTGGGCGGTACTGAGCACCACATCGGCCTCGGACTCTTCCACTTCCACGGAGGCGCTCAGGTCCGCACAGATACGGGGAATCTGGCCGCCGTATTGGTGAATCCGTTGCACGGTGACTTTCAGGTCCGCATCGTCGTTGGCGGCGGCTTCCAGCGCCTCCCACTCCCCGAACAACCGAATGTCCGGGTGGCGGACCTTCTTCAAGTCCTCGTTGTAGAGTGCCCAGGCGGATTTGAGCCGGCTGACCGCATCCTTGATGTTGCCCACGACGGCAATCCGCTGGCCGGCCCGAACCGCCTTCAACGCCTCTTCCATCAGGCCGAAGTTGGTCCGGCACAACCGAGTGTGCTTACCTTCTGGCTGGTGCTGATCCGCCTGAAACACCTTGGAGTCCAACTGCGTATTGCCTTGCAGCAACACCTCTGGCGCATCCTTGCTCATGGTCAGGATGCCGTTGGCCAGTTCCGCGACGGCGGGACCGAACCGGAAGGACTGGCTCAGCCAGAACCGGTCAGTGAAGTCCACCCGTTGCAGGGCATCAATGGCTCCCCGGAAGGCGTAAATCTGCTGGAAGGAGTCACCCACCACGAACGTCGGCAGATTCCACCGTTGTGCCAAGGCCCAGTTCACCGGATTCATGTCCTGCGCCTCGTCCAGGAACAGCCCTTGGAGTTCGCCGTCGCAATAGGGTAGGGCACCGCCATGGAGATACCAGAGCTTCATGTACCCGTCATGGCTCATCGGCCAGTCCGCCTTGCGGGGATCGGACACCAGTTGCCACAGGATGGTCGTAGCCCGGACGATGTGGTCCACGAAACCCCGCCGTTCCTTGCGGTCGGTAAACCGCAACTGGGCATCCATCGGCACATGGCGGCCAGAGATTTCCGCGTCGGTACTGTTGAGATACCAGCGCAGGGTCTCCTTGACCACCGTCACCTCGGTTTCTTCGGTCAGTCGGAGGCGCTTCATGATGGTGGCAGCGGGCAACCGGATGCCGTTGGCGATGCCATCGAAGCCGTAAATCCGACTCACCTCTTCGGCTTCCCAACCGAGGGAGTTGAAGGTCCGGCAGATGACATTGGGCGGCATCCGCCGGCTGGCGTCCACCTGAGCGGCCTTGTTGAATGGCACGTACAGGAAGGTCCACTGGCCTTGATGCCGTTCGCCAACGCATTTGAGCGACGTGGTCTTGCCGGTCCCCGCAAAGGCGAACACGGTGGCGCTCTTACCACAATCCGAGAACTCCTCGATGGCGAGCAGTTGATCGGTTTTGAGTAGCATTGATTTTCCTCTTTGGTTTTGGTTAATGAGAGGGTTGTGAATCGGACACAAACCGATTCCCAATAAACTCTGGCCAGCCCAAAGGCCAGCCAGAGTTTATTCAGAGCGGTTTAGGTACGTTCGGCAGAAGCCCGGATAGCTGCAACCCGAGCATTGAACAGCCCCTTGAGTTCCGTATAGGGCACCAGATCATCCTTGGTGATGCCGGTGTCGGCGGATACTGACTTCCACAAAGTGCGAGCCTCTTCTTCCGTGGTGATCTTGGCCAACTCACCGACCACGAACTCCTTGATGGTGTCGTTCCAGGTGGCCGGCTCCCGAGGTTTGGCCGGTTCCGCCGGCTTGACCGGGGTAGCCTGCTTCTCCGTGCCGAACTCCCGCTTGCGGTCATTCACGTACTTGTTGGAGTCGTACAGCCCCATGTGGATGTCGGCGCTGAAGCCAAGACAGCTCAGGCACTTGGAGATGGCGTCGGTCAGCGACTTCTTGGGCGCTTCCTCATCGGTGAACGCGCCATTCTTGTTCCGCCCGACGAAGATGGTCTGGCCGAAGTGGGTCACGGTGCAGGTCTGGCCCAAGTAGTCCGCCGCTTCCGGCATCATCGCCACGAACTGCGGCGTGACTCGATACCAAAGGTCGAGCCGGATGACGTGGTTCACATCCCCAGAATCACCGGGAATGTAATCCTCCTTGGCGATGGTCCAGCCGAACCCCATCCCAACCGGACCAAAGACTTCCGTAGCCTTCAACAGCTGGTACGTCGGATTGATGGCGGTCCCCTTGAAGCCGCCACCCCGGTTGAACTCCTTGGTATGATTGGGGTCCGTGGTGCATACCTTTTCCCAAAGACTGGTGTTACTCATGAGATACCTCCAACTGGATTAACAACGATGGTGATACAACAAAACTACTCGGATTCCACCGAATAGGGTTCCTCAAAATCATTCTGGCGGCGCTTGAGTTCCGCTTTGGCTCGCTTCACCGCCACTTTCTCAACATGGCGACCCATGTACTTCACCAAATCCGCTACCGATTGTTCCCGATCCATCCGCTGGTGCATCGAAGACTTGGTAAAAGCCAGATAGACTTTCAGCAACAGTAAATCAATCGTCCAGCACGGCTCGTCGTCCAAAAACGACTCACCCACATCGGAAAAAAACTGGCCGCCACTGAGCAGATTCTCGGTTTCCTCGATAATCTGCTTGTCAAGCCACTCCGACATCGTTTCCTGCTGGCAGAGCAGTTTCTGGTACTGCTCGGTATCCAAAGATAGGACTCCCATTTGGGTTCTCCCGTGGTTGTTGAACTATAAAACGATAGGGTTTCATGGAGTTATTATACCACAAAACGCTATCGGTTTATAGGCCATCCCATTTAGGATGGCCAGTGATGGTTAAAGAACAATCTCTCCCTCACCGCCGCAATACGACGGCCAGACTTCAGTGTCGCGGCCTTTCCAGTGTGCCAACTCCATCAACTTCTCGATCCGCCGTTCATGGACGTAGCGGAAACCATTGGACATGCCGAGCCAGTACAAGCAGCACGCATACGGTGGCCGGGACTCGACGGCAATCCACCCATACCGCTCGCACTCCGTGCCCTCGATGTAGTGAGCGGCGGAAAGATCGTAGCCCCAGAACTTGACGGTCCGCAGAAACCCATCTGGACTGGCGTCCTGACAGGTCTTGTAGTCCAGGACCCAAGCCCCGTCGTGGTCTTCCAAGTCCGTGCGGCACTTGCAGGCCAGCCCAGACTCTGGATTGGTCCAGCGCCAGACGACCTCTCGCCCGGCCTGGAAATCTTCCAGATACAGCCTGATCTTGGGTTCGGCGAACAGGGACTCGCGCATCCCGGCAATCTCTGCCATTTCATCCGCCGTAATGATCTCCATGGCGGAATGTTCCGCCTCCCATTCCTGGGCCGCCAGCCGGCCGTCTTTGGTGCGACGGTCGAACTTCGGGCTGACCACCGTGGTGCGGATGAACTGGTCCCAGTCTTCCAGCGCGGAGTGTAGCCGGGTGCCACGGATCAGAGCCGCCGTCGAGATGGCGAACCGCCGCTTGACCATGTCTTGGTAGTGGCGTGGGGACTTGATGAACTCCTTGAGGTCGCTGGCCGACACCGCATCGGCGGTCAGGTACTTCTTCATGGGCCAGCCATAAAAGCGGTTTCTCATAACTGGTTCCAGTAGGTGTCGGCGTTGCACCGATCCCTAACCTGTTCAGCAATGGAGTCTTCATCAATCTTGACATCCACCACGTTGTGGGCGATATACCAAATCTGTAGAGCCACCGCGACCATGTGGTCCACGCTATACTCATCCAGCCCGCTGGCCGGATAGTAGTTATCCCGCAGAGTAATGGCGATCTCCACAATCCTCTGCTCCACCGCCTCTTGGCTCGGATAAGCCTCCGCGTAAATGTCATCTGCCAAGGAAATCACGGTACACCTCGCTTGTTGTTGTGAGCCAAACCGACTCAAACTGGCCTCTCACTGTACTGAAAGGCCAGTCGGAAGGGTTTAGATCAGAGGGTTCCAAGAGACCGGCTGGTTCAATGAATCCCATTCATTGGCAACCACAATCTGATAATCCTGACTGCGGTTGTGGTAGAGAATGACGAGCTTAGCGTCCACCATGGGCACCATGAACCCATCAGGCCATCTGGCCCAGAGCCGCCAGCGGCCTCCCGTCACCCGGAACGGCGTACCGTCCGGTCCTTTGGGAAGAACTGGCGGGACCGGCTGGCTCATTGGCAGCCACTCGACAACTTCAGAGTCGTAGGTGGTCATGCGGCCCTCCGCCAAACTCGCATGGTCGCCAGCAGGTCCAGACAGTCTGGACAGCACGGATGAGCCATCTTCACATCATTCAAGTCCCGTGGACTGAAGATGATCCAGTGGGCCGCATCCTTCCAGAACAGGTCTGTTGCTACCTGAGCTTTGGTGCCGGGCTTGCCCAACAGCGGCTGGCCACCCGGCTTGCGGTATACCGAGAAGAAGGGGGCTGGCTTAGGCGACATGTTCTTCCATCTCCGCTTCACTGTCGTCCACTCCAACCCCTTCCAGCGTCAAGCCGTCCGTGAACTGGGCGGCGCCATCCAGCAGCAGATGGAGTTTGGCAGACCGCTTCGGCAGGGCAAACAGGTTGCCCTTCAAGTGTTCGGTAGCCGCCATATACAGCCCATATGCCGTGTTCTGGTACTGGACGAACTCTTGATGCCGGCGCTCGGGATGCTCATAGTCCTCTAACACCATCCCGATTTTGCTCGGCGGAATGACTCCGAGCCGGATCATGGAGACCATCAAATGTTCCGCATAGTTGATCTCCAACTCTGTGCACTGGTAAGCCGCTACCCGCTGTTCATCGGTGATCCGGGCATTCATCAGCTTGCCCACCGCCAGCGCCATGAGTGGGGAAATGTCCCGCATGATGTTGGCGGTGTGCTTCCGCCCAATGACCACCTCGGCCCAGAAGGCCAAATTGTCGCAGACGAACACCCTGGAACCCGCACAAAGCCCGGCCTTGAACTGCTTGATGTGGCTGTTGCGGAGGCCGATGGTGATCGCCGAATCACGGCGGCCTTCCACCTGCACCCATTCGTTGGCGGGATGCAGCCGGCCCCGATCCACTTCGAGTAACCCAAAGTAGTTGCCGCCATTGGCGGCGAGGGCATGGGCTTCATCCCGGATGATCCAGCCCGCCTGGTTCAGGGCGTCCTTCGCCAGGTTAATCAGATCGTGGTGCGGAATCGGCACATGGCTTTCCGTTGGAGCCGGGCAGGGAATGGACGCCACTTCATCCAGAGACACGGTGGCACCGCCGGTATGCAACATCAGACCATTACTCATGATTTCCTCCAAACAGATTTTATTGGACTCTTTCGAGTAGCAGGCCGAACAGCCTACTCCGGGTGGCTCCGATACTCTGAAGCCACCGAGAGTTGACTAATCGAAGGTGGATTGCCAGATAAACCCGATATGGATTATATCACGACCATCCCGTTGAACTAAATGGACTGGCGGAATTACATAGCAGGCCGGTACCGTCATAATGTCACCAGCATCATAGCCATTTAATTCTTCCAGAAACTCCACTTTGACACGCCCTTGGCTGGTCCAGCCGTTCCCAGACTGGATGACTTCCAAGACCGTGACCTTGCCTAAGCCACGAGCGGTTTCCAAAAAAGCAACCTCTCCGGCATAGTGGACGTTTTTCATGGTGCATCCCTCACGTTTTGGTATTGCTGGCCAGCCAAGCAATGACCAGCAGCACGATGAACAGGACGGACCCGACAAGAACGGTGGCCTTGAATAGGAACTCCAAGACCCTCCAGAACCAACGCTCAGAACGGGAGGTCGTCATTTGGATTGAACTCATCGTTCCAGCCATGAACCGACTTTGGACACTCCATGGCGACTTCCTTATCCAACACTTCGTCCAGCAGGGACCGGCCGGTAGGGTCATCGGCCATTTCCTGATACCGCTGGAAGGCTTCTTCGGCGTCACGGTCCAGCTCTTTCTTGGCGGCGAACCAGCCCCGGCGAAGGACTGGATCGCGTAAAGCAAAGTCCATAATCGCCTTGCGGGCATGGTCAGTGGTCAGCGCGTCCATCGCCTGGATCATCATACTCAATGGGTATCCCTTAGCCATGGGTGGCCTCCTGAAGGAGTTGGTTGACGATCAGCATGGCGTCCATC
>ERZ795055.258-NODE-258-length-57308-cov-5.906346_pt1 | contig 57308 bp, 49 predicted proteins | sample MGYA00375139_ERZ795055 | MGnify/ENA primary metagenome ERZ795055 (study PRJEB30184, sample SAMN05720283) | anaerobic digester metagenome | isolation source: active sludge of municipal wastewater-treating anaerobic digesters | place: USA | collected 2015-01-23 ... | reverse complement strand
TCATTGCCCAGAAGGAAAACGAATACAAGGAAAAATTTGCCAATCCCTATGAAGCGGCAAAATACGGGTATATTGACGATGTAATTGAACCCCGCAACACCCGTTTCAGGGTGATCAGGGCCCTTCAGGCACTCGCCACCAAGAAGGACACGAATCCTCCCCGCAAGCATTGCAATATTCCACTTTAATTGCTGAACCGGCCATGAATGTACTTTGGATATTATTGCAGATGAGCAATATAGGAAACGAAAACATCATCATTTCCGTGGTTGGGTATGTGATTGTTTTTGTAGCACTCTTCATTCTTGTCGGGATATTTCTTTCTATACCCAAATTTGTACAGATGGCTGCACTTCGCAGAATGAAGAAAAAAGGGATGGAAATACCGAAGGGGAACCCTGTTCCTGTTACCGGCGAGGAGAATGCGGCCATTGCCATGGCTGTACATCTGTTCCTGAATGAGATACATGATGATGAAAGCAATGTGATCACCATAAAAAAGGTATCCCGGTCCTATTCGCCATGGAGTTCGAAAATATACGGCCTTAATGGCACCCGGAGACGGTTATGGTAGTCGTACCTGATTGAAAAATCAGCACAGCTCAGGTAAAAAAATGATTTAATCAGCCCCCAGATAATCCAGCACCCATGAAGCAGTACAAGTTTATAATAAATGGAAACCAGTATGTTGTGGAAATCAAGGGTTTCAACAACAATCTGGCAGAACTTGAGGTCAACGGCACACCTTTCAAAGTTGAAGTTGAGCACCAGGTTACCCTCACCAAGACCCCAAAGATTTCGCGGCCGACGCCTAAGCCTGCGGCAGCTCCTGCAGCTCCGGTGTCAGGAAATGCCACCCCTGTATTGTCCCCTCTTCCCGGTACCATTCTGAAAATTAATGTCAAACTAGGTGATGCTGTTCAGAAAGGGGACAAATTATTTGTGATGGAGGCAATGAAGATGGAGAATAATATCCAGGCTGAAAAGGACGGCGTTGTGAAATCCATAAGGGTTGCTGTTGGTGACAATGTGTTGCAGGGCGCACTAATCATGGAAATGGAATAGAGGCATCCTCCACAGTTTATCATATTAACAGAAAAGGGAAGAATGAAACGACTACTGACCATCACTGGTGTGATTCTGCTGCTGGGAATGCTTTCATGGCTGTTCATGAGCAACGGGTTTGCGGACCGGGACCCTGCCAGCCAGGAAACAGAGATCACCGGAATACCCGACAGAGATGCTTTGACCCGGGGGAAATGGGTTGATCACAGCGACGGCTACCGTACCAAAAAAGATTCAAAAACCACCGTCCGCAGGTATAAAGTCCTTCAGTTCGAGCCTGACGGAAGTTTTACCCTGGATTCTGCGAAGCAGGCATATCAGGGTACCTGGGAAATACGGAACGACAGCCTGATCATGACCTTTATCAACCGGTCAAAAACCGCTCCCCTGCCCCCGAGGCTTCTGGTACAAACCGCTGACGGTGAAATTACTTCAGGATACGATTCCTATCATCGATACAGCACAACCATCTCTGGTATTCTTGTGTTTTTTGAATTTTCAGCATTCCCCAATGCCACGCTGCAGCATTTTATTATGATACTGGTGGGTCTGTTCTTCATCTTTCTGGCTATACGACACGACTATGAACCCCTGTTGCTTGTACCCATCGGTGTAGGTATTCTTATCGGGAACATCCCTTTCTTCCAGGTCGAAGGATTTGACCTGGAATTGGGGATCTATGAGCCAGGGAGTGTATTGAACATCCTGTATTTCGGGGTTAGATCGGGGATTTACCCCCCGCTGATCTTCCTGGGAATCGGGGCGATGACAGATTTTTCCTCGCTGATTTCAAATCCCAAACTGATGTTGCTGGGCGCCGCGGCCCAGCTGGGCATCTTTGCCACCTTTCTGGGTGCACTCTACCTGGGATTTGCGTCTCCCGAAGCAGCTGCCATCGGTATCATCGGAGGTGCCGACGGGCCTACTGCGATCTTTACAGCTTCCAAACTGGCGAATGGCCTGAACATCCTGGATTATACCGCTGCCGGAGATCCGATCTATGTTAAAAACCTTATCGGCCCCATTGCCATTGCTGCTTACTCCTACATGGCCCTTGTGCCGGTGATCCAGCCACCGATCATGAGACTGCTCACTTCAAAAAGGGAACGTCTGATCCGTATGAAGCCCCCAAGATCTGTTTCGAAGCTGGAAAAGATCCTGTTCCCGATCATCGGTTTGCTGCTTACTACCTTCATCGCGCCCAGCGCCCTGCCACTTCTGGGTATGCTCTTTTTTGGAAATTTGCTGAAAGAGAGCGGAGTGACCAATCGTCTGGCCGAAACAGCCCGTACTTCCATGATTGATATTGTGACCATTATTTTAGGTGTTACCGTGGGTGCTTCCACCCAGGCGGATGTTTTCCTCACCAAAGAGACCATCATGATTTTCATTCTCGGTGCTATCAGCTTCATGGTAGCCACTGCCGGTGGGGTACTTGTTGCCAAAGTAATGAACCTCTTCCTGTCGAAAGAGAACAAGGTAAATCCTTTGATCGGATCGGCCGGGGTATCGGCTGTTCCCGCCAGTGCCAGAGTGTCGCAGATGGAAGGGTTGCGCGAAGATCCCACGAATCACCTGCTGATGCATGCCATGGCACCCAATGTAGCCGGGGTTATCGGTTCAGCAGTGGCTGCAGGTATTCTGCTGGCTTATCTGCTGTAAAAGAAAACCGTTTACTGTCAGATCATCAGGGTCAGAGGGCTGCTTCCAGCTCCTCTGTCATTTCCAGGTTGTGGTACACCTGCTGTACATCATCATCATCCTCAAAAAGCTCAATCAGCTTCATCACCTTCTTGGCTTCTTCCACGCCAAGTTCCTTGGTGTCGTTGGGAACCCGTTCAAGGCGGGCACTCTCGGGCTCAATCTTCAACTCTTCAAGCTTTTTCATCATTGCGCCAAAATCTTCAAGCGCAGTAGTCACTGTGTAATATCCGCCATCGAGGTCAATATCCTGCGCTCCTGCTTCAATAAGCTCAAGTTCAAGGGTATCGGGGTCAAGCTGAGCCTGAGGAAATGTGAACATCCCTTTGCGCTCAAACAAAAAACTGAGGGAGCCGTTTTTGCCAAGCTCACCATTGTGTTTATTGAAGTATGACCTCACATTTGCTACTGTACGCTGCAGATTATCGGTGGTACATTCAAGGAATACGGCAATACCGTAAGGTGCATACCCTTCGTAGGTTACCTCCATCAGGGAGTTGGAATCCTTTTCCCCGGCTTTGCTGATACTTCGCTGGATATTGTCTTTCGGCATATTCACCCCTTTGGCATTGGCGATGGCGAGCCTGAGCCTGGGGTTGCTTTCGGGTTCAGGTCCACCCTCCTTTACGGCAATGGAGATCTCCTTGATGATTTTGGTGAATTGCTTGGAACGTTGTGCATCGATGGCACCTTTCTTCCTTTTAATGGTTGACCATTTACTGTGTCCTGACATATGCTTTGGTTTGAGATTTCGGGGGTGCAAAAATACATATTAATAACCATTCGAGTTGTACCTTTGTGCCGGCTTATGGCACCCCAAACTGATACATCCCTGACTTACAGGAATCCTGTGTGGTTTCAGCTTGATTCCCTGATCAATCCGGCAAAGGATACGGGTGCTGTATTAAGCCTTTCCGACTCAGCGTTCCAGCATGCGGTGGACACACCGACACTCTCGCTTTTCCATGCCACCGCCCATCAGGCCCGGTCAAACCTCTCCCCTTCTGAGAGAAAACCACCTGAAAAGGACTGGCTGTACGGCGTATTTGCCCTGCTGCTCATCATGATTGTTTTGCTGCGAATTCTTTACGCAAGAGATATCAACCGCCTTCTCAGGTCGATGTTGTTCCCGTCCAAACCGGGAACGGATAACCGCATCTTTGACTTTCGCTTTAACCTGTTCTCGATCCTTTTCCTGCTGATCAACAGCCTTTCGATGGGACTGCTGGTGTTATCGTTCCTTGAAGGGTTTGCTTTCCTGCCCTGGCTCTCGCTGAATCCAACCACCGCCTCCTCCCTGTTCTTTGGCATCAGCGGAGCTATACTTTTACTGACGGGTTTTAAAATCCTGTCAGTAAGGATTGCAGGTTCAGTGTTTTCCACGGGAAAAGCTGCTGTACAGTACCAGGATCACCTGCTTGCATCTGTCTTTACTTCAGCTACCCTGGTTATTCCATTACTGGTTATCAATGCCTTTTCAGGTTCGAAGGCTTTTCTGATTGCATCGCTGGTGATCCTTGTTGTAATTGCCGTGGTGCGATGGGTAAGGAGTTTTATCTTAAGTTTTAATGTTACAGGGTATTCCGCATTTCATTTTATTTTGTACTTTTGCACCCTTGAAATTCTACCGGTGCTGATCATAGGGAAAACGGTTCTCATGTGGCTGGACCGGCAAAATTTCTGAACCAGTGTAAGACCAGAAAATGGGATGCTCTTCAGTTTGAGGACGGGTTCACACAGTGGTTCCCCCTGAATCTGAGAAGATCCGGAAATGAAGTAATACTGAAGCAATGAAGATTAAAAATATCCTCATTTCACAGCCGGAACCTGCCGATATTGAAAAGACACCTTACGGTGATCTTCAGCGTAAATACGGAGTAACCTTCCACTTCTTCAAGTTTATCAGCATCGAAGGGATTGAAGGAAGGGATTTCAGAAAGGAACGGATCAACATTCTGGACCATACGGCTGTCATTTTCACTTCAAGACTTGCAGTCGATCATTTTTTCAGGATCAGCAAGGAACTCAGGGTAGAGATTCCTGACACCATGAAGTATTTTTGCACCACCGAATCTACCGCCCTTTATCTGCAGAAATATATCCAATACCGCAAACGGAAGATTTTTTTCTCCAACTCGAAGCACGAAGATCTCATTAAGCTGATGGTGAAGCACAAGGAAGAAAAATACCTGTTGCCCTGCACCGACGTCAACAAAGGGAATTTTGTGGAGGAGCTGGAAAACAACAGCATCAATTTCCGCAGAGCCACCCTGTACCGTACCCTTCCCAGCGACTTCAGTCATATCGACATGGATAAGTTTGACATGCTTGTATTCTTCAGCCCTTACGGGATAGAGGCCCTGATGGATGCAGTACCCGGATTTGTGCAGGAGGAAAAAGTTTTAGCCGCATTTGGCCCTGCCACCTGTCAGGCGGTCACTGATGCAGGTTTCACGTTGCAGATTGAGGCTCCGTCAGCCAATGCTCCCTCCATGTCGATGGCCATCGACAAATACCTGGAAGGTTGTAATAACCATAAGAAAAAATGAGCCTTACCGGTTCATCCTGCCCTGTCTCCAGACCCACATTCATCCCCGTCATCCCATGAGGCTGTTTTTTCACCGGGGCGAGAGGCTGCGCTCTGAAAAAGCAATCCAATCACTTTTCCGCAAAGGAAAATCAGGGCTCAGGTTCCCTTTTCGTTACTTGTACCGGATAACAACTGCTGAGTCTTCTGACCCGGTGAGAATCGCTTTTATTGTTCCGAAGCGGAGAATCAGAAAGTCGGTCGACCGGAACCTGATCAGAAGGCGGATGCGGGAGGCCTACCGCAGGAACAAGCATATTCTGCACCTGCTGCCGGAACAGAAATCCTTTCATCTGGAAATCGCTCTCGTATGGGTGGCTCCTGATGCCCTGCCGTATCTCGAAACCGAGCAGAAATTAATCGTACTTTTGCAGCACATCGCCACCGAAATCCTTAAGGATACCGGTGACAAACACCCTGGTTAACATGAAACTTCTTAAAGGCTGGTTGTCTGCTTTCTTCATTCTGCTGATCAGATTTTACCAGTCGGCCATTTCTCCGTATCTGGCCCCCGCCTGCCGGTATACTCCGACCTGTTCGCAATATGGCATTGAAGCGATTGTTAAATACGGGCCTTTCAAGGGGGGATGGATGACGCTTAAGCGCTTCCTCTCCTGCAATCCATGGGGAGGGAGCGGGTATGACCCTGTACCATAATATCTCTCATCGTATTGATGCCTAATGTTGACAATATGAAACGGTTTTCAGGAAAGATCTTTGGCAGCGCTAAACATTTCTGGTGGCTTACGGCACTTCTGCCGGTCTTCTGGCTTTTCACGGGAGGATCCCGGCAAAACGACTTTGAAATCAGCAAGAACCTCGACATTTTTGCAACGGTGTTCCGTCAGCTGAATGCCAACTACGCCGATGAAATCAACCCTGGAAAGCTCACCAAGACTGCGATTGATGCCATGCTGGGGTCCCTTGATCCATTTACCGTGTATCTGCCGGAATCTGATATTGAAGATTACAGGATCACCCAGGCCGGTCAATCGGGCAGCGCAGGTTTTCAGGTGATGCTGAGAGAGGGCAGGTATATTGTGGTTGCGATGAACAATGGGGGTGCCGCAGCTGAGCAGGGAATCCGGATTGGAGATGAGCTGACCACGGTGGAAAAGAGGGGCCTTGCCGGAAAATCGGCAGAAGAAGTGAACCAGCTGCTTTCCGGTCAGGCAGGATCAAAAGTTGAAATTACCCTGAAACGGCCCTACACGGACGAAACCTTTGATTTTGCCCTGGAGCGCAGGTTCATCAAGTAGCAAACCGTACCCTGGTCGGGAATGCCGGCAGATGATATTGCGTACATCAACCTGAAATCATTCACCCAGACTGCTTCTGCAGAAATTCGGGAAGCATTGCTCAAACTTACATCTCAGCATCAGGTGAAAGGTCTGGTGCTTGACCTGCGGGGAAACGGGGGGGGGTTGCTGGTAGAAGCAGTAAGCATTGCCAACTTTTTCGTTAAACAGAACGAAATTATCGTAAGCACCAGGGGGCGCATCCCCGACAGGAACAAAGTGTACAGAACTTTTACCTCGCCGGTGGACATGGGTCTGCCTGTGGTGGTGCTGATGGATGAGATGAGTGCCTCTGCTTCTGAAATCGTGGCAGGTTCACTCCAGGACCTGGACAGGGCAGTCATCATCGGCCAGCGCTCGTATGGAAAAGGGTTGGTGCAGAATGTGGTGCCCCTTGTTTACAATTCTCAGCTGAAGGTTACCATTGCCAAATACTATATCCCCAGCGGAAGATGCATCCAGGCAATCGATTATTTCGATCCGTCGGGCTCCCATCAGGTCCCCGACAGTTTGATAAGGTATTTTAAAACCCGCAACGGAAGACAGGTTCCGGATGGCAAAGGGATCCTGCCCGACATACCTGTGGCCAAACCGGCGCAAAGCCCTGTTGTACGGTCGCTGGTAAACAACTACCTCATTTTCGATTTTACCACCTGGTTCAGAAGCCAGCATTCTTCCATTGACCCACCTGAGACCTTTAAGGTTACCGGCGACATCTGGGATTCCTTTGTGGATTTTGCCACAAAACAAGGATTTATCTACCGGTCAGATGCCGAAGAAAAACTGTCGGAATTTACCCGTAAACTTGAGCAGGAAGGGTATGGTGAACTTCTGAAAAACGAAACATCAGCAGTGAAGCAAGCGCTTTCGGAAGCAAAAAAGAGCGATCTGACACGGCATCGCGAAGAAATTACCCGTTTATTGAAGAAGGAGCTGGTTTACAGGTATTACTATGATACCGGCCTGGTGAAAATGGGGCTTGCAGGGGATACCGAGATGCAGGAAGCCTATCGTGTCCTTCGTAACTCTACATTGTATAAAGAGACCCTGGCGGGAGGTTACCGGCCACTTTGATATGATGCTGAAATCCCTTTGGAGCCGGCTTTCGGAATTTCGCTTCCAAAAGATCTATCTTGCCGGGCTTGCCCTGTTTGCTGCAGGTCTCCCATTGTCCAAAACAGCCCTCTCGCTTTCGCTGGGACTGCTTGGAATCCACTGGCTCCTAGCAAAGGGATGGAAACATTTTCCTGCTGTGCGGACCAGGGAATGGATGGCTTTCTACCTGTTCCTGCTCATTCCGCTTATCCATCTGGCAGGATTGTGGAACACTTCCGACCTGCCGTATGCCCTCAAGGACCTCCGGATAAAGCTCCCCCTCCTGTTACTTCCGGTTTTTATGGCAACTTCTCCGGCCCTGTCGCAGAAACAAATCCACGGGATCTTCAGGGTATTTATCGCCGCTGTTACCGCAGGCACCTTCATCACACTGGTGGTGTGGCTGTGGAAGGACCCTCTCGATCCGAGAGATCTGGTTCCCTTCAATAACCACATCCGCTACAGCATGATGGTGTGTATCGCCCTGTTTTTGATTGTTTTCAGATTTATCCCTCCTGAACAACAACCCGTGAACAGGGGTGGCTGGATCGTACTCTCCCTGTGGCTTATTGCATCATTGCTGCTGCTGGAGAGCCTCACAGGCATACTGGCTTTATTGCTGGGGATCTTAACAGGTTTGTGCTGGGTAATCATTCAGAAAAAATACCCGCTCTTCAGCAAACTTCTTGCTGCGGGAGCAATGATCATGGTGGCAGCTTCCGCCATTTGGCTGATTCTGTATTTAAAACCGGAGTTTCAGCCCGATATGAAACAGAAAACCAAAGACCTTGAACGTTACAGCGCATCGGGAAATCCCTACTTTCATGATACCGTTTCATGGTTGAACGAGAATGGAAACCTGGTCTGGATATACGTGGCAGAAGAAGAGATGCGGGCAGCATGGAACCGCAGAAGCCGTGTCCCTTACGATCATCAACTCGAATCAGGATACAGGACGGGAGATATTCTGCTGAGATTTCTGAGCTCCAGAGGGCTGCGAAAGGATGCCAACGGCGTTGCAGCTTTGACGGATGAGGAAGTCACTTTGGTTGAAAAAGGGGTTACCAACTATAAATACAGCCGGTTTTCATGGATGCGGAAGCGGGTGGATCAGCTCAAATGGGAGTACTGGAATTACAGGGGGATGGGAAACCCCCGGGGACATTCGGTTATGCAGCGACTGGAGCTCTGGAATGCAGGCCTTGACCTTGCCTGTTCCAATCTCCTGACCGGCGTCGGCACCGGGGATGTAAAAAGGGATTTTGCAAAACATCTTGCAGCCACCGGTTCTCCATTGGCAGGAACGCCGCTGAGAGCTCATAATCAGTTCCTTACGATTTTCATTGCCTTTGGAATTCCCGGATTGCTCCTGTTTCTGACTGCCCTTGCAATGCCACTAATACTGAATTACCGAAAAATGGCCCTGTGGTTTGCCGCAACGGTAGTAATTCTGTACTTTTCCCTCCTTACTGAAGATACCCTCGAAACACAGGCCGGTGTTTCCCTGTTCTCTTTCTTCATGGCGTTTAATCTGTTTCAACCCACCCTGAAAAATACTGAATATGAAAAATCTCCTGAGACTGAAACGTAAACTATGGATTTTACTGCTTCTGCCCGTTTTTATGGGTTTTACCTCGGACGACAAACCCGCTTACCGTTTTTATACTGCTGATGGCAAACCCATCGGTTACCAGCAAATGATAACCCTGATCTCCACTGCCGATGTGGTCTTTTTCGGTGAGTTGCACAACAACCCCATCTGCCACTGGATGGAACTTGAAATGGCCATGGACCTCTGGAAACAGGACAGTACCGCCTGGTTTTTCGGTGCCGAGATGTTTGAAACCGACCAACAGTTGATCCTCGACGAATACCTTACCGGACAGATCCGTGACCGGGATTTCGAAAGCGGCACAAAACTGTGGGATAATTACAAGACCGACTATAAACCGTTGGTTTCATTCGCTGCTGCAAAGAAAACCCCGTTTATTGCCACCAATGTTCCGCGCAGGTATGCAGCCCTGGTAAATCAGAAAGGGTTCGAATCGCTGGAAAACCTCTCCGCCAGTGCCAGGGCTTACCTTCCTCCCCTTCCGGTGCCTTATGATCCTGAACTCCCGGGATACAAAGCCATGGCACAGATGGGCAGCGGTGCCATGCACGCCAACAACAACCTCCCGAAAGCCCAGGCGATTAAAGATGCAACCATGGCATGGTTTATTGCCAAAAATCTGACCCAGGGGAAAAAAATGCTCCATTTCAACGGCAGCTATCATTCCGACGGAAGGGAAGGGATCGTGTGGTACCTGAACCAGTACAAGCCGGGGTTGAAAATCGTTACCATCACTACCATTGAGCAGGAATCGCTGAACGCCCTCGATTCAGCAGCTTTCAACAAAGCCGACTACATTATGACGGTGCAGGAGAATATCACCAAATCTTATTGATCAGAGGCTTATCTGAACGGCTCCGGAGGTATCCAGGGCTAACCGCCTGATCAGGCGATCGAATTCCGTTGTGTCGCCAGAGCTGAAAAATTTCGATCTGCCCGGCCCTTTTGCTGCCAGCAATGCTTCGTTTTCCAGTACCCGGTGCGTTTGGCGGGCCACTGCCGGAGCAGGGTTATGTACAATGACTCCGGGTGGTACGATCTTTTGAATCTGTGAAATAAGAAACGGATAGTGGGTACATCCAAGCACTATCTGATCGACCCCGGAGGCGATCATCGGCTCAATATACCTTCGCAGTAGTTCTTCTGCTTCAGGGGTTTCGATTCGGTCCTCCTCTACGATCTCCACCAGTCCATCACCGATCTGCACAAAAATCTGCTTATCGTTTGCATAGCGGGCTGAAGTCTCCTGATACAATCGCCCCTGAAAGGTATTACGGGTAGCGAGCACTCCAACCTTGCCACTCCGGGTATGAAGGGCTGCCTGTTTGATGGCAGGCTCAATTCCGATAAACGGGATAGAAAAGGTGTCGCGCAAGAGATCGATCGCCGCTGCAGTAGCCGTATTGCATGCCACCACGATTGCCTTTGCCTCATGAGCGAGCAGAAACCGTGTGATGGCAAGGCTTCGGTTCTGAATCTCCGTGGTGCTGCGGCTTCCGTAAGGACACCAGGCGCTATCGGCGAAATAGACATACCGCTCATGGGGCAACTCAGCCATCAGGCTTAACAGTACCGAAATTCCGCCTAAACCCGAATCGAAAATACCAATGGGATCACTTGCCGACACTGAAATCTTTTTTTGGTTCACAAAGGTATAAATAAGTGCCCGGATTCAACATTCACAAGGCTCTGCTGTTTGTAATACCGGTTTTTATTACCTTTGTAGTTCAGTGGGTAAGTAGGATGGCAGAAGTTACTAATTTGAATGACAGCAGTTTGCTGAAACGGGTTAACGATCCCGAAGATCTCAGGTTACTTGATCGCGAGCAGTTGGTGCCCCTGTGCCACGAGATCAGAGAGTTCCTGATTGACACCCTTTCTGTGAATCCGGGTCATTTCGGAGCCAGCCTGGGAGCTGTTGAGCTGGCTGTAGCGTTGCATTATACTTTCAATACCCCTTACGATAAACTGATCTGGGATGTGGGGCATCAGGCGTATGCACACAAGGTCCTGACGGGCAGAAGGGACGTTTTTCAGATGAACCGCAGATACAAGGGGATCAGCGGTTTTCCCAGGATGGATGAAAGCCCGTACGATGCCTTTGGGGTAGGCCACTCATCCACCTCCATTTCTGCCATACTGGGAATGGCTACTGCAGCAGCATTGCAGGGGGAATCAGACCGGCACCATGTGGCTGTGATCGGGGATGGCTCCCTTACGGCGGGTATGGCATTCGAGGCGATGAACCATGCCGGCGGATCGAAGGCCAATGTGCTGGTAGTGTTAAACGACAACGGGATTGCCATCGATGAAAATGTGGGTGCCCTGAAGGAGTATCTTACCGACATTACCACCTCAAAAACTTACAACCGGTTCAGGAACAAGGTATGGAACCTTCTTGGCGGGGTTTCCAGATATGGTCCCAACACCCGGCGCATTGCACAGCAGTTTGAGCAGGCGGTGAAAACTTCCATCTTCGACAAAAGCAACCTGTTTGAGTCATTGGGTTTCAGGTATTTCGGCCCTGTCGACGGACATGATGTGCTTCGGCTGACCCACCTCCTGGAGGATCTGAAACAGATTCCGGGGCCAAAACTCCTGCACTGTATCACCATCAAAGGGAAAGGGTATCCCAAAGCCGAAAAAAACCAGACGAAGTTTCATGCGCCGGGGATTTTCGACAAATCCACCGGGCATCAGATCGTGAAACCCTGTGCGGTATATACACCCAAGTATCAGAATGTTTTCGGAAAAACCATCATTGAACTTGCCAGAAACAATCCGAAGATTGTGGGGATCACACCTGCGATGCCTTCGGGCTGTTCACTGAATATGATGATGCAGGTGATGCCTGAACGTACTTTTGATGTGGGCATTGCCGAACAGCATGCGGTCACTTTTTCAGCAGGCCTTGCAGCGGCAGGTATGATTCCATTCTGCAACATCTATTCAAGTTTTATGCAGCGGGCTTTCGATCAGGCCATCCACGATGTGGCACTCCAAAACCTTCATGTGGTATTTTGCCTCGATCGGGCAGGACTCGTGGGGGAAGACGGGGCTACCCATCACGGAGCATATGACCTTGCCTATTTCAGGGCTATCCCCAATATCACTATTGCAGCCCCGATGAATGAGGTTGAACTCCGGAATCTGATGTACACAGCCCAGCTCCCTGATCAGGGCCCATGGGTGATCAGGTACCCCAGGGGACGCGGAGTTACCACGAAGTGGAGACAACCCTTCTCTGAACTTACACCGGGAAAAGGGCACATGTTGCGCGAAGGGAAAGATCTGGCATTCGTTTCCATCGGCCATGCCGGCAATTTCGTGTCAGCAGCCGCCGAAAGGCTCAACCAGAAAGGATATAACCCGGGGCATGCAGATATCAGGTTCCTGAAACCCCTTGATGAGGAACTGCTCCACCAGGTGTTCAGTAACTATCCGCATATCGTTTCGGTTGAGGATGGAACCGTTCTGGGCGGCCTTGGCTCGGCACTTACTGAGTTTAAAAATCAGCATCAGTACACCGCTTCCATTACGATCCTGGGCATCCCCGACCGGTTTATTGAACAAGGGAAACCTGACGAATTGTATAAAGAATGTGGCTTTGATGAACAGTCCATCTTTGAAGTGGCTTTTGACCTGCTGAAATGAGAATTTCATTCAGATAGGTTATCTTTGCAACCCATTATTCCAGCTTTTATCTCCTATGAAAAAAACACTCAGGATCAGGGACCTTACCCTGCGCGACGGACAACAGTCGCTTTTCGCCACCCGCATGAATCAGAAGCAGGTCGACCGTGTGCTTCCTCTGTTCAGGGATGCACATTTTTATGCCATGGAAGTGTGGGGCGGCGCTGTGCCGGATGCCATCATGCGCTTTCTGAAAGAGGATCCATGGAACCGGCTTGAGTCCATTAAAACCATGATGGGTGACGCAAGCCTGCTCACAGCACTTTCGAGGGGAAGGAATCTCTTCGGATACAGCCCGTATCCCGAAAAGGTTATTGAAGGCTTTAACCGCAATGCTGTACAATCGGGTATCGGTATCATGAGGATTTTTGATGCACTGAACGATACCAACAATATCAGGTCTACCATTGGCTATGTGAAAGCCAGCGGAGGGGTTGCCGATTGCTGCATTTGCTATACGGTTGATCCGAAATTTACCATGAAAGAGCGTGCAAGGGCCTTCTGGCAGATGAAAAAGCTGCCCAGAAAAATCTTCCGCACCTCCTATTTTATAGAAAAAGCCCGCGAACTGGAAAGCATGGGTGCCGATATGATCACCGTGAAAGACATGGCAGGGCTGGTTCCTCCTGCCAAAGCGGCAAAGCTTATTTCGGGGCTCAAAGCAGAAGTAGGTGTTCCGATAGATTTCCACACCCACTGTACTCCCGGCTATGGCCTTGCCTCAGCACTGGTGGCCATTATCAACGGGGTTGATATAATAGATACTGCCATCCTGAATTTCAGTGGCGGACCTGCTGCTCCTTCTTTTGAAATCATCCAGATCTTCTGCAATAAACTGGGTATCGATACGGGTGTCAACCCTGCGGTGGTCGGAAAAATCAACCGTGAACTGGCTGAAATCCGGAAAGAGCATGCTGAACTGGATGCATACCCTATGCCCCGGCCATGGGACCTTACCACCGACACCCTGCCTGCAGAGATTGATCAACTGTTTGATCAGGCGATTGAATATGCTACCCAGATGGATCAGGAGAAACTGCTGGAAGCAACCCAGGCCATCGAAAAATGGTTTGGTTTACCCGAACCGGATGAAGCGGTGAAAAATGCCGAAATTCCGGGAGGCATGTATACCAATATGCTGGCCCAGATCAAACAGCTTAAACTCGATCATCTCCTTACCAGAGTACTTGAGGTGGTGCCGGTGGTACGGGTCTCTGCCGGGTGCCCCCCCCTTGTGACCCCCACCTCCCAGATCATCGGAGTGCAGGCAGTGAATTATGTGCTTGATGAAAACAAAGGGAATAAGCCCTATACCACCAACAACAACCAGTTTATCAGCCTGGTGAAAGGAGAATATGGGGCAACTCCCATCGAAATCGACCCCGACTTCCGTGAGCTGATCTGCGGCGTAAGGGAAGAGACCCCTTACAATATGAGCAAATATACCCCACAGCCCAATCCTGCGCTCGAGAATGCCGATGGACGAAAGCTGGCAGAAAATGAAAAAGAGGAGCTCCTGCTTGAACTCTTCCCGCAGGTGGCCGAACAATTCCTGCGCGAAACCAAAGAACAGGAATTCCGCGATCAGCAGCATGCCGAAGAGATGCGGAAAATAGAAATCCACCTGAAAGAAAAAGCAGCCTTTGATTCCCTTCCCGCAGAGGAAAAGAAGAAACGCCTCATCGAGGGCCTGTACAACTACAACTGGAGTTCTGGACTCTGATCCTGTACCCTGTCTGTTTTTTTTTCAAACCATGTAACTTTTCGTTTCAACAGGGCGTCGTATGCCTAAAAGAATCTGAAATCAGATTCGTGAGATGATAAGAATAACCACTAAATGCCAAATTTTTACACCATGAAAAATCCATTGTTGTTTTCCAGAATGAAGGCTTCGGCATATCGGCTGACATTTCCGGTACTGCTGATGCTTATGTCTTTCCTTCCGGCCAGAATGAGTTATGCCCAGGACACCAGCGTGGTATATCCGGTGACCGCGTTCAGCACCCTCGAGGTGAGCGGATCTGCCCTTGTTGAATTTACCCAGGGTCCCGGCTTTGAAGTCGCAGCCAAAGGGAATCCTTCCGCTGTGGAAGGTGTATCGGTAAAATCCAAAGACAACATCCTCCGCATCTCAGCCCGCACAGCAGAAGGACTTGTGATTAAGGTAACTGCACCATCGGTTGAAAAGATCAGGGTGTCGGGTGCCGCAGGCCTTACAGGAAAAAACCTCTTTGTGCAGGATGTCTTCAGTGTTGAAACCGGAGGAGCAGCAAACCTGAAGATGGAGGTACAGGTGAAGAGTCTTGATGCAGGTCTGTCAGGTGCTTCTGTGATGACCCTTTCAGGTACTGCCGACTCATTGATCCTGAAAATGAGCGGTGCAGCAAATGGCAGGTTCGAGGACCTTGCCGCAAAAGATGCCCAGGTGAATGCTTCAGGTGCCAGCAGTGGCAAACTCAATGTTACGGATAAAGTTGCAGGAAAGGTAACAGCAGCTGCTTCGGTAAAATTCACGACAGATCCGCCTGTGAACCAGCTGGAAACCTCAGGGGCCCTCCTTGCCGGGGATGATGAACAACCAGTTGTCATTACTGAGGAGATAATGCGTGATGTGGAAGATGGAGATATCAAAATAGAATCCATTAAAAAGATGATGAAAAACACAGGGAAAAAGAAAAAATTCAACGGCCATTTTGGCGGTGTTGAACTGGGTATCAACACCTACCTGAACCAGGATAACGCTTTCGAACTCCCTGCCGGTGCCGACTACATGGAATTGAAAATGCCCAATTCCCTCATGGTGAACCTCAATCTGCTGGAAGCAAATCTGCCTATAATCAAACATCACCTCGGAATTGTTACCGGTTTGGGGATAGAGTTTAACAACTACAAATTCGAAGGGAGCAATTTCATCCGCAAAATCAATGGCGAAATCACTCCTGAACCAGCCCCCGCAGGCATTGAATTCGAGAAAAGTAAACTCTCCTGCTCCTATCTTAAGGTGCCTTTTCTGCTCGAATACCAGACCAACAGCGGTTCTTCGAAGAACAGCTTCCATATCGCAGGAGGTGTAAGCCTCGGCCTGAGACTTCGCTCCCATACAAAATATATGTATGAACTGAACGGAAAAGAGGTAAAGGAGAAAGAATGGGACAGATTCTACCTGAACCCTTACCGTGTGGCTTACGTAGCAAAAATCGGCTGGGGACCCCTCAACTTCTTCGCTGAATACAACATCCTCTCCCTTTTTGACAAAGGCAAAGGCCCTGAACTCTATCCTGTTAACTTTGGCATTGCTCTAGCCAACTGGGATTAACAGGAATCCATATAATCTCCCTTCATCGCGTTTTCGGTAATTTTTGGTGATCAAGGAAAGCCCCGCTGCCCCGATATCGGAAGGCGCGGGGCACTTTCCTTTTATAGCGGTAAGTTTTTGGTTGAATATTAGGAACATTCAACCAGAAAAACTACTTTTGCTCCGCAGGTAAGCCATCTCATTTTGAGTGCCTAAGCCCTGTAAATCAATTAATAACATTATTAACCATTGTTACAGCGATACACGGATTTTCCTGTGGATTGCACCAACAGATAAAAGATTACGTATGGAATTTCTGGAAAAGATTAAAAGCAGAGCCAGGCAGTACAATAAATGTATTGTATTACCGGAAGGAACAGAAGAAAGGACCCTCAGGGCAGCCGATCAGGTGATCGGAGAGGGGATTGCCAGAATCATTCTCCTGGGCAATGCCACGGAAATCCACAGGCTTGCCGGCGAATGGGGGCTGAAAAATATTGCACAGGCCGAGATTATCGACCCGGCTGACCACCCCCGGAAGCAACTGTATGCCGATCTGCTTTATTCCATCCGGAAAGAGAAAGGGATGACCCCTGAAGCAGCCTTCAAACAGGTGGAAGATCCTTTGTACCTTGCCACCCTCCTTATCAAGAACGGTGATGCCGATGGTGAAGTTGCAGGTGCTGCCAATGCCACCGGTAATGTGCTGCGTCCGGCGTTTCAGATCGTAAAAACCCTTCCGGGCATCAGTGTGGTCTCAGGGGCATTTTTTATGCTGATGAATGACACCAGATGGGGTGAAGATGGGATACTGGTGTTTGCCGATTGTGCCGTGCATCCAGATCCAACCGAAGATGAGCTTGCACAGATCGCCGTAAGTACTGCACGCACTGCAAAAGCAATTGCAGGCATCGAACCCCGGGTAGCCCTCCTGAGTTTCTCCACCAAAGGGAGCGCAGCGCATCCTCTGGTTGATAAGGTGGTAAATGCCACCAAAAAAGCACAGCAAATGGCCCCCGAACTGATGTTTGACGGCGAAATGCAGGCCGATGCTGCCATTGTGGAAAAGATCGGACAGAGCAAAGCTCCGAGAAGTCCCATTGCCGGAAAAGCCAATGTGCTGGTTTTCCCCGATCTCCAATCCGGAAATATCGGATACAAACTGGTACAGCGTCTTGCGGGTGCCGAAGCTGTAGGCCCTGTGCTTCAGGGAATGGCAGCCCCCATCAACGACCTTTCAAGAGGATGCTCCGTTGACGATATCGTGAATCTTGTTGCCATTACTGCCAATCAGGCTGCCGGAACTTTCTAAATTATACCAAAACCTATTAAATCCATACGCAATGAAAATCCTCGTGCTGAACTGCGGAAGTTCATCCATTAAGTACCAGTTGATTGATATGTCTCATGAAGCCGACCTCCTGGCAAAGGGAATCGTGGAGAGGGTCGGAATGAAATGTGCTGAGTTGTCGCACAGTGCCAAAAACCGCGACAAATTCAATATGGTGAAAGACATTCCTGACCACCAGACCGGCATCAACCTTATCCTTGATATTCTGGTACATCCTGCCCAGGGTGTTATCAAGAGCAAGGATGAGATCACTGCAGTGGGTCACCGTGTGGCCCATGGAGGCGAGAACTTTAAAGCCAGTGTCAGAATCACCAACCGGGTGAAACAGGATATCGAAAAATGCATCGAGCTGGCTCCCCTGCACAACCCTGCAAACCTGAAGGGGATCCTGTCCATAGATGCTATTCTGCCTGATGTTCCCCAGGTGGCAGTCTTCGACACCTCCTTTCACCAAACCATGCCCAAGCATGCCTATCTTTACGGAATCCCATATGAATACTATGAAAAGTATAATATCAGAAGGTATGGTTTCCATGGTACAAGCCATAAATTCGTAGCCCAGAAAGGGTGCGACCTTTTAGGGAAAAACTGGGAGGATCTGAAAATTATCACCTGCCATCTGGGGAACGGTGCTTCCATCACTGCCATCGACAGGGGCCAGTCGGTTGAAACCTCCATGGGTTTTACCCCCATCGAAGGGCTGCTGATGGGTACCCGGGCCGGAGACCTCGATATCGGAGTTGTGCTCTACCTGATGGAAAAGGAAAACCTCGATTATAAAGAGATCAATAACATTCTCAACAAGAAAAGCGGAGTGCTGGGTATTTCGGGCCTCTCCTTTGACATGCGTGACATCGATAAAGCGATTAGTGAAGGAAATGAGCGTGCTGAAATTGCCCAGGACATGTATTGCCACAGGGTTAAAAAATACATTGGTGCCTACGCTGCCGTGATGGATGGTATTGATTTGCTGATCTTTACCGGAGGTATTGGCGAAAACGACATCTTAGTGCGTGAAAAAGTAACTAAAGGCCTTTCCTTCCTGGGGATCGATCTCGATGTGGAAAAAAACAACGGGCTCAGAGGCAAGGACATGGTAATCTCAAAACCGGAAAGCCGCACAACTGCCATGGTGGTTACCACCAATGAAGAGCTGGTGATTGCCAGGGATACCCTCAGCATCATCAGCAAGGCGATGTAAGATCAATAGTGGCCGGAGGTTTCACTGAAAACCCCCTTCCCTGCTCCACATACCGGACATGACCAATCCTCCGGGAGCTCTTCAAAAGGAGTCCCCGGAGGAATTCCGTTTGCAGGATCCCCTTTGGCAGGGTTGTACACATATTCGCAAATGGCACATGCATGCAACAGGGAGCCGGATGATGCTGAGGTCGTAAGGTTCCCGCTATCGGTTGGCACATAGGTAGGTGCTCTCGAGGGCGAGGCCGCCTTGTAGGTTTCACGATACCAGGCATAATCCAGCGGCTCATCATAACTGCTGAGCACTCCGAAATCCACCACTTCACCGATGAAAATCCAATGGGTGCCCGTATCCACCTTCTGATTGATGCGGCATTCGAACCATGCGATTGAATAGTCATACACCACCGGAACCCCGGTAACCCCTTTCCGGAAATTCAGTCCGGGGAATTTTGGGGTATCCTTCGCACTCTGATATCCAAACCTGCGGATGAATTCAACGGGAGTGTCCTTCTGCAGCACGGAAACACCAAATGAGCCACCCTCTTCCAGTAGTCGGGAAGAATAATTCTCTTTATGACAACTGATGGCCAACCGTGCCGGCTGACTGGTTACCTGAAATACCGTATTGGCAATGTAGGCATTTCGTTCCTCTCCGGCGGAACTCGTTACCAGATACAAGCCATAGGTAAGTTTGAAAAAAGCCTCGGATTGGTTCATGACAAACAGGTTATATAAATATTTTCTGATGGAACGGTCAAATATACATCTTTCCGGATGAACTTTACCGTTATCTTATTCGTTAGGAATATTTACAAGGGAATGATACATTATGATGTAACTTTACACCTTGTTTCCAGTCATAAAAACTTTATAAGCAGCTGATTTTAATCCCAACCCGGATCCATATCAGGATGTCACTATGAGACTTGCTCTGGTAATTGCTTTGTTCAGCCTTTCGATCCTCGGCAAATCTCAGGGTGTCGTCATCAATGAAGTGTTTGCAGGACCTCCTGCAAATCCCAACGATATGAGTCCTCAGCCGACCACCAATGCCAATTCCCTGTACAATACAGCCTCCAACATACCGGTTCCGTACAACCGTGAATTTATCGAGCTATACAACTCCAATCCATGTGACACCCTCGATCTGAGCTGCTATACGCTGGGCAGTAATGCCAGCTCATCCAATAACGGAAGCAACTGGGGAGCATTTACCTTTCCGGCAGGAACCAAAATACCGCCATTGGGTTTTATCCTCGTCGGGGGCAACGATTCACCCGCCCCGCTGATTGATTTTAACATCACTAATTACCGGCAAACCACTTTCAACATCCAATACCTTTGTGGTGATAACGAACGATGGTTTTTAAGGGACCAGTGGGGCTGGATAGCCTTATACAATCCGCAGGGAACTCCAGTGGATGCAGTATACTGGAATGCCTCTCCGGGAACTGCAGCAAGCCTTTTTACTGCAGATGAATACACCAATTCCATTCTCAATACCACTGCCTGCGGAGGCTCAATGGTTCTGCCGGCAGCTAATTCCATCGCCGGAATAGAATATGTGGGAAATATCAACCCCGGTTCCATGACCTCTTTCCAGCGACAGCAGGATGGATCACAGATATGGTATACCACTCCGGTCCCTGTCACACCGCGAGGACCTAACGGGGCTCCGATCCAGCCGGCAACCCTGAGCTTTCAGACCCTGCCGGATTACTGTATGAATGGCACCGGAAAAATTACCCTGACCGTGATACCGGGAGGTACCGGTCCCTATACCATCTATTGGAACGGAAGCGCACAGGCCGGCGGGAATATCCTTCAAAACCTCACTTCCGGCACCTATACCGTTAAAGTAGTAGATGCCTACAACTGCCTGATCACTTACGATACCATTACAGTACCTTCGGCCCCGGGTCCCTCCCTGTCGTTCAGCCAGGTGGAAAATGAAAAATGTTCAGCCGGCAATGGAAAAGCCACGGTACAGGTCATAGGAGGCACAGCACCGTTCCAGTACATTTGGAACAATAATCCGGCGCTGAATACTGCTACGGTTACCACCCTTACCGCAGGTACCTGGGTAGTGCATGTGAAAGATCAGAATAACTGCGAAGTCACCGATTCGGTCGTTATCGAAAATCATAAAGAACCGGCAGTGAACATACAACTGCTCTCTCCCGACAGTTGCGGAATCGGCAGAGGAGCTGCCATGGCAGTGGTTTCCGGTGATTATCCTCCTTACACATTCCAGTGGAACACTACACCGGTTCAGACCGATTCTGTGGCAACCTCCCTTTTTTCCGGCACTTATACCGTTTCCGTTACCGATGGGATCTGTACTTCCACAGCATCTGTTGTCATCCCGCTTATCCCGGGACCCGTGGCGGATTTCAGGGCAACCCCTCCGGCAGTGTATATTGAAGATGGCATTGTAAACTTTATTGACCTGTCACCCGGGCCATTGACCGGCTGGCACTGGGATTTTAAGGACGGAAATACCTCCACCCAGCAAAACCCGGTGCACAAATTCACCTCCCTTGGCACCTTTCCTGTAACCCTTACTGTTACCGACATGATCGGTTGTGAAGGCCAGATCAGCCATCCCGTCCTGGTGAAAGACATCACAGCTGCATTTTTCCCGAATGCCTTTACCCCTGACGGGGATGGTCTCAACGACTTCTTCATGCCGCGCGGTATTTACATTACAGAATACAGCTTGATGGTCTTCGACCGGTTCGGACGTGCTGTTTTTTATTCGACAGACCCCCTATCAGGATGGGATGGCACCATTGAAGGCAGCAATGCCGCGGAAGGTGTTTATGCGTGGAAAGCAGAATTTAACTTTGACTATGGTGCCGATGTGGTAAAAAAACTCAACCTGAGCGGAACAGTGACCCTGCTGAGAAAATAAATTAAAATCCAGGTGTAACATTTTTGATATCCCCCCGTCACATCATCGCAGCAACCCTTCATCGAACACATGACCACAGCTGAATACAATCTCTGCGTCGACCAGCATGCTGACAGCGTATATCGCTTCATCCTGAAAAATCTGAGGGATTCAGAAAAGTCCCGGGATGTAGTGCAGGAAGCATTCACCCGGATGTGGGAAAAAGTAGACACCATCTCCTTTGAGAAATCGCGGTCCTACCTGTTCACTTCCGCTTACCACCTGATGATCGATACCATCCGGAAAGATCAAAGGTCTGTTTCCATGTATGATGTGAGAAGAAGCCCGGAAGCACCTGACCGTCAGTGGACTGACCTTAAGGAAATTCTGGATGAAGCTGTTACCCGGCTTCCCGAAACCCAGAGATCGGCCCTGTTGTTGCGTGACTATGAAGGGTATTCCTACAAGGAGATCGGCGATATCCTTGCGCTTAACGAATCACAGGTAAAGGTTTATATATACAGGGCCCGCATGGCCATGAAGGACTATCTGGTAAGTGCCGATCTGATCGTATAACTGAAAAAAGGTCATGAAAAATATACCTGATAATCCGCAAAACAGTACACCCTCCTTCAGCCATCTGAAGAAACAGGTGCAGGATAAGGCGATCAGTGAAAGCAACTTCACCGAATTTGTGGTTGCCCGGATGGAAGGTGAACTGAGCCCGGCAGGGGAAGAAGCCCTGAACCGTTTCCTCAGCGATCATCCCGGATATGCAGGAGAAGCCCGGCTTCTGTCACTCTGTGTTGCCCCTGTGGATTCCGCCGTCAGCTTTCCGGATAAAGAATCCCTTTATCAGACGGTGCACTTCAGGCCCGAAGAATCTGATACGGAATACTTTGAAGAGCAGTTGGTTGCATTTCTCGAAGGGGACCTTCCGCCGGAAGAACACGACAAAATGAAGGAACACCTGCTCCTTAATCCGGAGATGAACCTTCGGATCGCACAATACCGGCGGGCGTACCTTACGCCTGATCCGAAAGTGGTGTTCCCCGGCAAGGATGCACTGAAACAGGATGCACCCATGATCCCGTTCCAAAGAAGAGTCTGGCTGACAGGTATCAGCATTGCCGCCTCTGTTGCCCTGCTTATAGGTATCTATCTTCAAATGCCTGATAATATGGGAAAAAGGGAGTATTTCCCCGGTTCCCCGCTGGCATCCCTGATGCAAATGGACCCAACCCCCGACGATCCGTCCCGGCTGAACATTCACAGGTTGGAGGCAGCAGGAAAGGCAACACATCAGAGATCTTCCAGCCTCAGGGAATTATCCCCTGACAAACATATTGCAACAGAAAGCCTGTCGGTTGCCATGATCCGACCAACAGAGCCCCTGCCCGGGAAATTTTCACCCAGGCCTCTGCCCGGGAGCATCGGATCTCCCGGCATGCCGGTTCCTGGCCCCGATGCATCCAGACTTTTAGCTTCAAGCCTGCCTGCCGGCTCATCACTCACTCATCCCGGCCTGACTGTGGTATCATTTCCGGTAGAACAGATCCGCTATTATACCGGAGGTGGAAACCAGAAACCCGGATTGCTGGCCGACCTCTCACTCTCCCAGATTGCTGATGCGACCCATGCACACGAATTCATCAACAATACCGGGCAGAATCTTTATCAGCGCTGGGAAGCGTGGAAGGAAAGCACTCTGGATGCCGTCCTCCCTTTCAGATAGTTCATTTCCGGAATCGGTTATCCCATATTTTCTTTGGAAATAATTTGTACGTTTGGGCTGAAAATCGCACATCATGGAAGATCTTTCGGCTATCACCGCTTTAGTGGCTCCTCATCTGAAAGCCTATGATGAAATTTTCAAAGCCGGGATAAAGGGTAATGTTCCGCTGCTGAATACGATCGCAAAATATATGGTGCGCAAAAAAGGGAAACAGATTAGGCCCCTTTTTGTGCTTCTCTCAGCCGGTCTTCATGGTCAGATTGACGAAAAGGCGCACAGGGGAGCAGCCCTGATTGAGATGCTCCATACCGCCACCCTCATTCATGATGATGTGGTGGACGAAGCGTGGCAACGTCGTGGATTGTTTTCGCTGAATGCGGTATGGAGAAACAAAATTGCCGTACTCATCGGGGATTATATCCTTTCGAGGGGCTTGCTGCTGGCAATTGATCATGATGCGTTCCGGCAGCTTAAAATTGTTTCGGATGCCACCCGCGAAATGAGCGAAGGGGAACTGCTTCAGATTGAGAAAACCCGCAGGCTCAATATCACAGAAGAGATCTACTTTGAAATCATCCGGAAGAAAACGGCAACCCTCATTGCTGCCTGCTGCGCTCTGGGAGCAGAAGCTGCAGGTGCAGATCAGGACGCCATTCGCAGGATGTATCATTTCGGCGAAAAAACAGGCATCGCCTTTCAGATCAAAGATGACCTTTTTGATTATTCAGAAGGAATTGCCTCGGGCAAACCCACCGGAACAGACCTGAAAGAGAAAAAACTTACCCTTCCGATTATTTATGCGCTGCGAACCTGTTCATGGCAGGAACGGCATCAAATGATGCATACAATACGCCTTTTCCGGAAAGATCCTGAACGGGCCGCCAAACTCTACCAGCAGGTAGCCTCCTTGGGGGGTGTTGAATATGCAACCCGCAAAATGCAGGAATACAGGGATGAGGCCCTTCAGATCATCGACAGCTTTCCGTCATCACCTTACGGCACGGCACTGCAAAATTTAGTGCGATACTCCACCGACCGTAACCGCTAAGGGTGTATCTTTGCCCTTCGTCTGAAAAATGCTATTCCCTATGTACAGAACTGCTCTAGTCGTTCTGATGCTGGTGGTCTACTGCAGTGTCTCTACCGCCCAGCAAAAATCAGAAACCCGTTGGTCGAATGGCCAGGTCTCCAGCCGCGGGACCATCATTAAAAAAGGATCAGAAGAGATCCGGACCGGAAAGTGGGAGTTTTTCTTCGACAACGGTCAAAAGATGGAAGAAGGAACCTTTGATGATGCCGGAAATAAAACCGGCACCTGGAAAGCTTGGTACCCCGACGGGACGGCAAAAAGTGAAATTTCGTACGACGAAGGGACCTACCAGGTGTGGCATCAGAATGGAAAACTGATGGAGAAAGGGCAAATGGAAGAAGGCCGGTTTCATGGCAGGTACTTTTCCTGGTTCGATAACGGTCAGCCGATGGTGGAAGGAGAGTATAACCATGGCGTAAAAACCGGCATCTGGAAAGCCTGGTCGAAAAAAGGAGCGCTGATCAGTGAAATCCACGTGGATAACGGCACCTCAAAAACCTGGTACAGCAGTGGCCAGATCGAAGAATCAGGATACATTGCCAACGGCGAAAAGAGCGGCATCTGGCAGAGGTACTACCCTAACGGGCAGCTGCAGACCCGCGGAACCTATGACCAGGGGGTGAAAACCGGCCTTTGGGAAAGCTGGTACCACGACGGGGTGAAAATGAGTGAGATCTGTATCGAAAACGGCAGGAACAAAACCTGGTACCCCGACGGCGCCCTGAAGGAAGAAGGGATGATTGAAAAAGGGCTGAAACAGGGTGTCTGGATGTCCTATTATACAGATGGGAAGAAGAAAGAAGAAGTGACCTATGCGGATGACCTCAGGCAGGGTATTGCATTCCAATGGCATCCCAACGGGGTTAAAAGCGAAGAAGTCACCTATGTATCGGGGCTCCCTGAAGGTCCGGTTACCAGATGGTTCGATTCCGGACAGAAAGCTTTCGAAGGATCCTATGCTTCCGGAAAACTGAATGGTCACGCTATCTGGTGGTATCCGAACGGCAAGCCTGAAATGGAAGGGAAACTGCTGGATGATCTGCAGGACAGCATCTGGATATTCTACCATGAAACTGGTGGAAAAGCCAGCAGGGGAGCCTTCAGCAAAGGGCTGCAGCAAGGGGAATGGATCTATTGGTATGCCACAGGGGAGCAATGGAAGAAAGGGAACTTTGAGGAAGGTATCCGTGATGGATTATGGATTACCTGGTACGAATCCGGAAAGAAGCTTCAGGAAGGGCTATACCGCGACGGGAAACCTTATGAATACTGGATCAACTGGTTCGAAAACGGCCAGATCAAGGATGAAGGCGGATATGTAAACGGCGAAATGGATGGGGCCTGGAAAGGATTTTATGCAGATGGTACACCTCGCTATTTGGTTCAATACCGCAAAGGTATTAAGGAAGGTAAATCGGTGCATTACTATATGACCGGCAGAAAGCAATCCGAAGAGAACTACAGTAATGGCGTTAAAACAGGATTTGCCGTTACCTGGTATGAAACCGGAAATGTGCTGGAAAAAGGCAAATATAAAGATGGACAGAAATCAGGATCATGGATATTCTATGACCAGTTTGGAAAGGTTTACCTCAAACAGCAATTTACCAATGGGAAACCGGATGGAAAAGTGACTGAGTACCATGCCAACGGCCAGAAGAAATACGAAGGGTCCTATAAAAACACCCTGCGTAACGGCAAATGGACCTATTACGATAACAAGGGACAGGTAGTTTACCAGCTGATCTATAAAGACGGGAACAAAACTGAAACCCGGGTGGATGTCTCAAGAAATCTTAAACCGTAATCCCGTCTGTGCAGCATTCCTCTGTTAATTCTAATGCTATTATATTGAAATAATGTCTGTTATGAATATTCTAACACGTAAAATATGGATTTTCTGTCTGTTTGCAGGAATTCAGCTATTTTACCCTTCCGGTATTGTGTCCCAGAATAATACGGCCTTTGAGCCCTTTACCCGTTCGCTTCAGGGGCTCAGGGAACTTGCGTATGTGAAACAGGGTATTGCGACGCAAACTTCCCGGCAAACCCAGGGGAAGATCTCTTCTGGACAGGCCATGAAAGTGGTGAAAAATGCCGCTGCAAACACAGGTATCTATTATTCTGACAGGGTTCAGGAACTTCTGGATTTCTACACCTCAGATACAGTAAGGCGTGATGTGGAGATGATGCTTGGCATGGCCCCGGCATACCTTCCCATGTTCGAAAGCACCCTCAAAAAAGAAGGGATGCCCACCGACCTGATGTATCTCCCCCTTGCCCTGTCATCCCTCAATCCACGAGCAGTATCACCATGGGGCGCCAGTGGATTGTGGCAACTCATGTTTACCACGGGCAAGCTTTATAACCTTCAGATTGATTCCTATGTGGACGAACGAAGGGATCCTGAGAAATCCACCCAGGCAGCAGTTGCCTACCTGAAAGACCTGTACGCCGTATACCTGGACTGGGAGCTTACCATTGCTGCCTATACGAGTGGGCCGGCAAGCGTGAACAAAGCCATTCGAAAAGCCGGTGGTTCAAGAAAATACGAAGAAATTTACCCATTCCTGCCGGCTGAAACCAGGGAATTTCTTCCTGCATTTACAGCCTGCTATGTCCTGTCAACCCACCCCGACCTGGCAAACCTGAAGCCTGTTCCCATCGAAATACCTAATTTCAGGCAGAAAGAACCCGTTGAGAAACGGCTCCATCTGGGACAGATTGCCGATGCCTTGTCTATCCCTCTTCCCCTGTTGCAGGATATGAACCCCGAATATAAAAGCAGCATCATTCCGGTTGTCAGCAAAACCCTGTGGGTGAAGTTGCCGCTTGACAAAATTGTGCCCTTCAACCTGATGGGGGATTCCATCTACCAGTACCTCGATACCGTGTATTTCCCCCCTTCCAGACGAATCAATATCGTTGCGGAAGCACCGGTACAACCCGATAATCAATCCAACACCCCTTCAGAAAAGACGGATAACGGCAACGGCACCTCCGAGCAGACCCAAACTGAAAAAGCCTCCCAGCCAGCTACTCCCCAGAATAAAACCAAGCTTGTATATACAGTCAGAGAGGGGGATAATCTCGGTCATATCTCTGCATTGTACGACGTGAAGGTCAGTGATATCAGAAGCTGGAACCATATCAGAAACGATATGATCAAAGTTGGGCAGAAACTTGATATTTACGTCCCAGCCTCAAAAGCCGACCGGTACAAAGGGATTGATTCCAAATCCACTGACAAGAAACAGAAAGGAAATGCAGTTACCCAGCAACCCTCTAAATCCGCTGCCACTTCCCATACCATTCACACCGTAGCCAGGGGCGAAACCTTGTCCGGTATTGCCTCCAAATATCCCGGAGTATCTGCAGATGACATTATGAAACTGAATGGGATCAAAGATCCGCGAAGTCTTCAGGTTGGTCAGAAAATTAAAATTCCAAAAAAATAACGTGATGAAGCCCCGTGCAGTTGTTGTATTTGTGTTTATCACCATTATGGTTCTTGGTATTATCGCAGCAATCTTTCCTGCCGAAGGATTGAAGATCGGATCTTCTACCATCCATTTCCCAACCCTGAAAGAGATCTTCACACCCGAGGGCGTCGACTATGCCGATATCTCAGCACTGGAGGAGGTAGCCGACACCCTGCACCTGGCCACTGAAGACTCTCCGGAAGCAGATGTTCCTCCTGCCGGTGGATTGATGCCTTTAACAAACCTTGAAGAATTAAATACCCGGCACCTTGAATTTCATGAAGGAAAACGAAATGTCCTGTATCCCTTCTTCAGGATGCTCGATTCGCTCGGAACCTCACGAAAACAAATCCGGATCCTCCATTACGGGGATTCCCAGATCGAAGGTGACCGAATCACACATTACCTCAGAAGAAAATTCCAGTCCCAGTTCGGCGGGTCAGGCCCCGGCATTGTACCGGTAGTGGAGCTGTACAACTCTCAGGCGGTAAAGCGAACACTGACCGGCAACTGGCAGCGATACACCCTGTTTGGGAATCCCGCTTCTGCAAAAAATGCGAGGTACGGTGCCATGGCAAGCTTCTCCAGGTTCAGGCCGGTACTGCGTGATTCGGTAGTCACCGACTCTATCCTGCATAAAGCTTCCGTCACTTTCTCGGCTACTGCATACCCTTTTAGCCAGGTGAAGCTCTTTGCCGGCAATGCCAAAGCTCCGGTGAGTGTGGAGTTTTCCAATAAAAATGGCAATATCAGGACCGATTCCCTGCATAGTGCATTGCGTGTGATCGGATGCAGTACCTCGGGCAGTGAAATCACCATCCAGTTTTCAGGGCATGATAGCCCTGACATATACGCCGTTGACCTTTCCGGTGGCAGCGGTATTATGGTCGATAACATACCCATGCGGGGAAGTTCAGGCACTGTTTTTACCCGTCTCAACACAGCGCAATTGCAGCAGATGTATACTGCCCTTAATGTGGAATTGTTCATACTGCAGTTTGGCGGTAACGTAATGCCATACATCAAAACGGAACAGGAATGTGTGGCTTACGGCAACTGGTTTTACAGCCAGATTATGCTTCTGAAAAAAGTAAGGCCTACTGCCTGCGTAATCGTGATCGGACCCTCCGATATGTCTTACAAGGACAAGGAATATTACGTTACCTATCCGATGCTTGAGAAAGTGAGAGACGCCCTGAAGGAAGCCACCTTCAAGGCAGGTGGTGCTTATTGGGATATGTATGAAGCCATGGGGGGTAAAAATTCAATGCCATCCTGGGTGGCAGCATCTCCGCCGCTTGCAGCCCCCGACTATACCCATTTCTCGCCCCGTGGTTCAAGGCTCATCGGCGAAATGTTCTACAACGCACTGATCTGGGAATACCAGCTCTGGAAAAAATCGGCCAAATAAAAGTGCTCCAGGGGATGTACCGGATATCCAGTGTTTTCAGAAGGTTCACCTTTCAGGCAATGGTTACACTCTGCCTGGTGGTTCCCTCTGCGTTTTCACAGGGTTACCGGTCGTATCCGTTCATTCAGAATGACACGAACTACATCTTCATCCCCGGAAGTAAAAAGCCGCCACTCAGCCATTTTTACGGAAAAATGGATACCTTGCTGCTGTACGGACAAGGAAGGGTTCATATCCTGCATTTGGGGGGATCGCATATTCAATCCGATGTGTACCCTCAGGTGGTCAGAATCGGATTGCAGAATCTCCAGCCGGGTCTTTTCGGAGGGCGCGGACTCATTTTCCCTACAGCAATGACAGGTTCGAACAACCCGAGGAATTTCTCGGTTTCGTGGACCGGCCATTGGGACAAATGCCGCAACACCGAGAGAAACCGGAATTGCAATCTTGGCATTACAGGACAGGCTGTTACTACCACAGACAGCCTTGCCACCATATCGTTCCGAAGCTTTTCAGGGATCCCGAAAGGTGCCCACAACCGGATAAGAATCTACCACTTCGATGCGCTGAATGCATATTCCTTCAACGTCCTGACGGAAGACCCGTACCTGATCAACGACATCCGGTATTTCCCCGATGCCGGTTATTCTGAAATTATCCTCAATACCCCTGTCGATACCTTTACGCTCGAGATTTCCAGATCCACTTCCGCCAATTCGGTTTTTGAACTCTATGGTATTGAACTCCTGCTCGATGGACCCGGCATCACCTACAGCTCACTGGGGGTAAACGGAGCCAGCCTCCCCTCCTTCATCCGGTGTAACCTCCTGCAGGAACAGATCTCAATCCTGAATCCTGATCTCATCATCATATCACTGGGCACAAACGACGGATTTACCCGCGATTTCAATCCGGATATCTATAAACGGAACTATGTCAGCCTGATAACCATTATCCGCAATGCCTGCCCGGAGGCAGATCTCCTCCTTACAGTACCCAATGATGTCCTGATTAAGAAAAAAAGAAGCAATAAAAACACCTCGCTCCAGGAGGAAGTGATCTACCAGCTGGCATCATCGTACGAATGCGGGGTCTGGAATTTTTTCAGGGTTATGGGAGGTCATAATTCTGTTCCTTCATGGTATATCAATGGACTCATGCAACGCGACAGGGTTCATTTCACGGTGCCCGGTTATCAGATCAAGGGAGAACTGATGCTGGAAGCCTTTCTGAAAAGTTATTCGATCCATCTGGATGAAAAAGCAAAACAAAACCAACTCTGACACTCCTTCAACACCTCACCCTGCCATTTCACTAAAGTAAAATCCAATCAGCCAGCCGGAAAGCCATGAATAGCACCCTACATTCCATTTTCTATTATAACCAGAAGCATCCCCTGATTTTCACCCAATTCTATTTCTGGGCATTTTTCCTCATCGTGATGGCAATATATGCATTTATTGCCAACAACCGTAACCGTACTATCCGCAGCGGATACCTGTTCCTGGTGAGCCTGTTCTTTTACTATAAATCCTCAGGATTCTTCTTCTTTATACTGATTCTATCCACAGTGCTGGATTATCTGGTTGGGTTGGGTATCTTTAACAGCCAGAAATCCCTGACCCGCAAACTGCTCCTGGCCACCAGTATTGTCATCAACCTGACACTGCTGGTGTATTTTAAATATGCCTACTTTTTTGTGGATTCCTTCAACCAGTTCTTCGGAGAAAAGTACCAGGTGATAAACCACCTTGCCCTGATCGCCAACCGTACAGCCGGTACCCATTTCGATGTGGGATCCATACTTCTGCCGGTAGGGATCAGCTTTTATACGTTTCAAACCCTCAGCTACTCGATAGATGTTTACAGACGCCAGCTGAAACCGGTTAAAAGTCTGATCGATTTTGGCTTTTATGTATCCTTTTTCCCACAACTGGTGGCCGGCCCGATTGTGCGTGCCTCAGAATTTATCCCTCAGATATACAAGGATTTCAGCCTTTCGAAAGCAGAATTTGGCTTCGCGGTCTGGATGATCCTGAAAGGTCTTGTCAAAAAGATCCTTATCGGAGACTATATCGCAGTGAATTTCATCGACAGAATCTTCACCAACCATCTGAGCTATACGGGTTTCGAAAATCTGATGGCCATGTATGGCTATTCGCTTCAGGTATACTGCGACTTTTCCGGATATACCGATATTGCCATTGGAGTAGCCCTGCTGATGGGATTCCGGCTCAGGGAGAATTTCAATTCTCCCTATAAAGCGAAAAATACTGGAGAGTTCTGGAAAAGATGGCACATCTCACTTTCAACCTGGCTCAAAGACTATTTGTATATCCCGATGGGCGGAAACAGGAAGGGGTCACTTTTTACCTGGATCAGCCTGTCTTCCATTCTGCTGTTTATTATACTGATTTCCAAAAACCTTCTTCTTCTCCCCATCTTTGGCGGTATTTTTCTGTTCATCTGGCTCCTCACCAGGCTGATCCCCTCACTGAAGAAACATGTCACCACCAATATCAACATCCTGCTTACCATGTTGATAGGGGGCCTGTGGCATGGTGCCAGCTGGATGTTCGTGATCTGGGGAGGCCTTAACGGCCTCGGGGTAATTACCTACAAATACTGGCGAAAGATCAGCCCCTGGGAAAAATCGAACCACTGGATCGCAACCTTCTGGAAAATCTTCCTCACGTTCAATTTTATCACCTTCACCCGTATCTGGTTCAGGGGCGAATCGATGCAGGGCACCAGAGACCTGCTCAGACAAATCAGCCATGACTTCCAGCCGGGCCTGATTCCCGAAATCGTTGTAGGGTACAAATGGGTTTTCCTGATGATGGCTTTCGGTTTTATTCTCCATTGGTGGCCCTCACGACTGAAGGAGAAATATATGAACTGGTTTATCGGAACACCTCTCTGGGCAAAGATCATGATTACCGTGGGGGTGGTATTCGTCATCTACCAGTCGATTTCTGCTGACATGCAACCCTTTATTTATTTTCAGTTCTGATCAACCGATTGTTTTCAGATTTGTTTAGGCTGATGTACCGGGTGTTTGTCAGTAATTATCCCAATGCAAGGAAATATGGAAAATTTCACCATTTACAACCCTGTCAAAGTGCACTTTGGTGCTGGCGTGGTTGAACAACTGGGGGCGGTTATTGCCCCGATTCACAGGAAAGTACTGCTGGTGTATGGCCAGGGGGCCATCCGGAAGAATGGGGTGTACGATCTTGTGATGCAACAGCTCCATGATGCCGGCTGTGAGGTTTGGGAATATGGTGGCATCAAATCCAATCCCATCATCGAAGATGTGGATGCGGCCGCTGAACTTGGAAGGCATAATGGTGTGGGGGTGGTGCTGGCAGTGGGTGGCGGCAGTGTGATAGACTCTGTTAAAATTATTGCTGCAGCCATTGTGGCACAATGCTCGGCATGGGATCTTGTAAGCCGTAAAACCAAACCCACAGGGGCTCTTCCGGTGGTAACCGTGCTTACCCTTGCCGCAACCGGCACCGAGATGAACCCGTTTGCCGTAGTCCAGAACCAGCAGCTGGGGATAAAGACCTCGTTTTCATCGCCTTATTCATTCCCTGTACACTCATTCCTCGATCCTGCCTTTACCCTTTCAGTACCTTCCCATTATACCGGATATGGCATTGCAGATCTGATGGCCCACGTGATGGAAGCATGGTTTGGGAAAGGCGACAGCCCCCTTGCCGATAAAATCGTGGTCAGCATCCTGCAGGAAGCCATGGAAGCAGGCCCTCAGCTGATGGGGCATCTGCAGGATTACAACCTCCGCGCAAGGGTCATGTACGCTGCAACGCTGGCACTCAACGGGACGACCATGCACGGCCGCCTTCACGGCGACTGGGGCGTTCACGCAGCAGGGCACGTGCTTTCATTGCTGTACGGCGTTCCCCATGGAGCTTCCCTGACCATTGTGTATCCCACCTGGCTGCGCCTGATGAAAGACCGGGAGACGCTCAGGGTGCAGAAGCTGCTCGGGCATCTCTTCCAAACCACCGATATTGAAGACGGAATCCAAAAACTGGAGGGTTTCTTCAAATCCATTAACTGCCCGGTAAGGCTTGGTGAACTAAACCTGCCAGCCACGGCACCCGCTGAAATTGTGGATCAGATGATCCGAAACCGGGTCTCAGGCATGCACCACCAGCTCAGCAGTGAAGATTACCGGACCCTGGTCAGTTTAATGGAATAGCAGCAGTATCCTGCCCCTGTTACTTCTTCATCGCGGCTTCTATCTCCCTGATCAGCTCCTGCGTCTCTTCAAAGGGGATCTTTTCCTTTTCAGCAAGGGAAATGGCTGCTTTGGCTTCCTTCAGGGCATCCTTGTATTTCTTCGTTTTTAACAACAAGGCAGCATAGGTGTCGTGAATGGCGTAGGAATCCTCCTTTTTGATGAAATCACCAACCTGTTTGGTCATAAAAGCCAAAACCTTCTGGTCATCCACATGCTGATAAAAATCCCAGGCATAAGCATTCATCTGTTGTCCGTCCTTCTCAGGATACAGCTTTAAAAGATCCATCACGGCGTATCCATAGGCAGCCCAGTTATTGCTGCTGCGCTGATACTGAATGTTGGCCATCTTGTGATAATAATCGGCCTTTTCAGGATACACGGTAGATATGCGTTGCTTGACTTCCTCAATGGCTTCAGCATTTTTCTTCCGCAAGGCCTGCCCGATCATCACCTGTATGATCTTGTCCAGCTTGGTCTCCACCTCCTGCTTTCCTGCGATGGTTTCAAAGGCCGTTTTGTTGTTTACAAAATAGGTGAATGCCTCCGATGAAGGATCTTCGATGAAATTTGAAATGATTTCCCAACCCAGGGGGCTCTTGAGAAAATCCGCGGGTTTATCCTTCAGAAAAGCTCCGATAATTTCACTGTATGACTTGTCATAGCTCTTCTTTAATGCGGATGCATATGCCATCACTTTTTCGGAATTCTGGGGATCTGCAAGGTAGGCACGCTCCACCGACCGGAAATTACGGGTGTCATCCAGCGCCTCTTTGCCCAGTTCAATGAGCCCTTCAGCCTGCCTTCCCCCCACCGACTTATGCACCACCTCGCCTTTCCAGTTGATAAACAACAAGGTAGGATAGGCCCGTACATTATACAATTTAGCCAGGGCAATCCCTTCCCCCTTTTCCATATCCATTTTTACCGGGATAAACATGGCATTGTAGAAATTGCCCACCTCTTCCTGCGGAAAGACTTCAGCCGACATCTTTTTGCAGGGGCCGCACCATGTGGCATAAGCATCCATAAAAATCATCCGGTTCTCTTCCTTTGCCTTAGCCAGTAACTCAGCCCAGCTTCCTTCGGTAAAACGGATGCCACCCTGGCCATTAACCACAGATGCCAGAAAGAGAATCATCACACTCAATACAACAGTTTTTTTCATCTTGAAAAGTATTTTAGTTGGTTTCTATGTATAACTTAGTCCCGAATGCCGGGTACGGTCACGTTCCGTCTTTTTTTTCAGGTTCTTCTCAAAAGCCTCTGTCAGATCCGTTCCGGTCTGGTTGGCGATACAAATCAATACCCACAGCACATCGGCCAGTTCATCCGATAAATCACCCGGATCAGTACCTTCCCGGGGCACCTGCTCCCCATACTTCCTGGCCATGATCCGGGCTACCTCTCCCACCTCCTCGGTGAGAATGGCCATATTGGTGAGCTCATTGAAATACCTCACTCCGTAGGTCTGGATCCACTGATCCACTTTTACCTGAGCTTCCTGCAGGGTCATCTCCTATTCTCTGTTTTTACTGTCAAACAAAAGGGTTACCGGACCGTCATTCACCAGACTTACCTCCATCATGGCCCCAAAGATACCGGTTTCTGCTTTTCTTCCGGATAACCGGTGCAATTCCCGGATAAATGCCTCGTATAACGGAATGGCTTTTTCAGGTCTGGCAGCCCTGATGAACGACGGACGATTCCCTTTTTTATAGCTGGCGTGTAAGGTAAACTGGCTGACCACCAGAAAATCTCCTCCGGCATCTGCCATGGACAGGTTCATCTTCCCATCAGCATCATTGAAGATCCTGAGCTGCACAATCTTGCTGCAAAGCCACTGTACATCCGTGATATCGTCATCCTCCTCGATCCCGACCAGTAAAACCAATCCTCTGCCAATGGCTCCGTGCACCATGCCTTCGATGGTTACGGATGCTTTGCTCACTCTCTGAATCACAACCCGCATACTGCTTTATTCAAGTTCCCAGGCATTGGTCTGGATGTCCCTGCCCGATAACATATTCAGATAATTCCTGTACCGCTCCATGCTGATATCCCCCTTCTCCACTGCCCCCTTTACTGCACATCCCGGCTCGTGATCATGGGTGCAGTTGTAAAACTGACACTGTCCCAGCAACTTCAGCATCTCCGGAAAATACATGGCAAGTTCACTTTTCTCCAGGTCTATCAGTCCAAACTCCTTAATCCCCGGGGTGTCTATGATATATCCCCCGGCGGTGAGCGGATGCATCTGCGCAAAGGTGGTGGTGTGCTTCCCTTTGTAATGCACTTCCGAAATATCCCCTGTCTTTAACTGCAATCCCGGTTCTATACAGTTGATCAAAGCCGACTTTCCCACGCCGCTGTGCCCCATGAAAAGTGATGTGTTGCCATAAACCATCCCCTTCAGATCCTCAATCCCCCTGCCTGTAACCGCACTCGTAATCAGACAGGGATATCCGATCCTCTGATAATGGTCTGTCAGATACCCCAGGAAGTCGAAGTGTTCCTTCTGATACAGGTCCGCCTTATTGAAAATCACTACGGCAGGAATCTCATACATCTGGGCAGTCACGAGAAACCGGTCAATGAAGCCGGTGGAGGTTCTTGGTGAGGTAAGAGAGGCCGCTACAAAGGCATAATCCATGTTGGCGGCAATGATATGGCTTACCTTCGACAGGTTAACGCTGCGGCGGATGATGTAGTTTTTCCGCTCACCGATCGCAGTGATTACTGCTGCATCCCTGTCATGCCCGTCCAAAACCGTAACCCTGTCGCCAACGGTAACGGGATTGGTTGCCTTTAGCCCCCTGGTGCGAATCTTTCCCCTCAGCCTGCACTCCATGATGCTGCCATCATCCATCCTAACCGTATACCAGCTTCCGGTTGAACGGATTACCGTTCCGTTATGCCTGTTTTTTTCTGATTCCGCCATAATGAGCAACTGCAAAGATACATTTTTGAAGCGGGCACAGATATGTACAGATATCATCATCAATTTGCTACCTTTACCTCCCTTCAATCATGGAAAAACCGCAATACCCACCCTATGCAGATCTGGTATGACATACTGAACTACAGCATTGTACTGGCAGTTGGTTTTATCGTGGGATTCATCAACACCCTGGCCGGCAGCGGTTCGCTCCTCACCCTCCCGCTCCTGATGTGGCTGGGTCTGGACCCCCTTACTGCCAACGGTACCAACCGCATTGCCATTCTGATGCAGGGTGCTGCCGGTGTGGTGATGTTTCACCGCCAGGGGCAGTACCAGTACCGCCACGACCTGCGCTATATCCTGCCGGCGGTTTTCGGCAGCATCCCCGGGGCGTTTATAGCTGTCGACCTGGACGAAGCAGCCATGCACAAGGTCATTGCCATTGTCATGCTGCTGATCCTGGCAGTTATGATCGCTAACCCGGCCCGGTATCTAAAAAAACATCCGGTCGAAACACCGGGCAGGGCGCTTGTGATGATGATCCTCTTCTTTTTTATCGGGATGTATGGCGGATTTATCCAGGCAGGGGTAGGGATCCTGATGCTTGCCGCTTTTTCACTTTCGGGAGAGATGACCCTTCTCCGGGCCAATGCCGTTAAAGTATTGATTACCATGATTTTTACGATTGCAGTATTGCCTGTTTTCATTGCCCATAAACAGGTCGATTACTTTTACGGTGTCCTGATGGGGATCGGTAGCATGGGGGGCGCATGGTGGTCTGCAAGAATGGCATTCCGTAAAGGGACCCCTTTCCTGAAATTTGTGCTGTACACAGTGATCCTGGCAACAGCAATCTATATGCTGATAAAAAACGGAAGCTGATCAGGAAGCCAGCACCAGCAGTCTGTCATCCTTGATCTCGACCACGCCCCCTTTCACAGATACCTTGATCGTCTTCTGATCCGATTGTACAATCCGGATCTCTCCCGCTCCCAGGGTAACGATCATACGGGTGTGGCCCGGTAAAACCTCAAAGGATCCTTCTGTTCCGGGAAATTGCACCAGCGTGACTGTGCCTTCATAGAGCTGCTGGTCCGGACTGATAATGGTAAGTTGCATGCCCTGCGCTGTTATTGGCCGCTCTCAGCCAGCAGTTTCTTCCCTTTTTCAATCGCTTCCTCAATCGTTCCCACCAGATTAAAGGCAGCTTCAGGATATTCATCCACCTCACCATCCATAATCATATTGAAACCCTTGATGGTATCCTCAATGTTCACCACAGTACCTTTAATGCCGGTGAACTGCTCTGCCACATGTAAAGGCTGCGAAAGAAAACGCTGCACCCTGCGGGCACGGTGTACCACCAGCTTGTCCTCTTCAGAAAGCTCATCCATCCCCAAAATGGCAATGATGTCCTGAAGCTCGGTATAGCGCTGAAGGATCGCTTTTACCCGTTGTGCGGTATCGTAATGCTCCTCTCCCACGATCTCCGGCATCAGGATCCTTGAGGTGGAATCGAGCGGATCCACTGCGGGATAAATCCCCAGGGAGGCAATTTTACGGCTTAATACGGTGGTAGCATCCAGATGCGCAAACGTGGTTGCCGGTGCCGGGTCGGTAAGGTCGTCAGCCGGCACATAGACCGCCTGCACCGAGGTGATCGAACCCCGTTTGGTAGAGGTAATGCGCTCCTGCATGATCCCCATTTCCGTGGCAAGGGTAGGCTGGTAACCCACTGCCGATGGCATACGACCGAGCAGCGCTGATACCTCGGAGCCTGCCTGGGTGAATCTGAAAATATTGTCGATGAAGAACAGAATGTCCCTTCCACCCGATTGCTCATCCCCATCGCGGAAGTATTCGGCAACGGTCAGCCCCGACAAAGCTACCCTGGCACGCGCTCCGGGAGGTTCGTTCATCTGCCCGAAAACAAGGGTTGCCTGCGATTTTCCCAACTCCTCCATATCCACCTTCGACAGGTCCCAGCTTCCTTTTTCCATGTCCTCAAGAAACTCTTTCCCGTAACGGATAACCCCAGACTCAATCATCTCACGCAGCAGGTCGTTCCCCTCACGGGTACGCTCTCCTACCCCTGCAAACACCGAAAGACCCGAATACTGTTTTGCAATATTATTGATCAACTCCATGATGATCACCGTTTTGCCAACACCTGCACCCCCGAAAAGGCCAATCTTCCCCCCCTTGGAATAGGGCTCAATGAGGTCAATCACCTTAATCCCGGTGAACAACACCTCGTTGGCAGCAGACAGATTCTCAAACACCGGCGGATCACGGTGAATGATGTACGATTGTTTCTTTTCAACAGGTCCGATACCATCTATCGTATCGCCAATCACGTTGAAAAGCCTGCCCCTGATATGATCGCCCACCGGCATGCTGATCCCCCTGCCGGTCGAAATCACCGGCATTCCCCTCCTGAGACCGTCCGTGGAATCCATGGCCACAGTCCTGATGGTGTTCTCTCCGATGTCCTGTTGACACTCGAGCACGATTTTGTGCCCATCCCCGGCTTCTACCACCAGGGCATCATAAATGTTCGGGAGATGCTCCTCGCTGTCAAAAACCACGTCAATCACCGGCCCGATAATCTGCGCAATACGCCCTTGTTTCTCTTTAGTCATAAGTATTTCTGTCGTAAACCTATGTTAGACAATCAACCCTGAAAATTGTTGCAGGCGAAATTACGAAAATTTGCTGGCTCCGTTTGCCCGAATCAAAAAATAGTTTACCTTTGCCCCGCTTTTCAAACAAAGCAATACTCCTCCTTAGCTCAGTTGGTCAGAGCACCTGACTGTTAATCAGGGGGTCCTTGGTTCAAGTCCAAGAGGGGGAGCAAACCATGAAAGCCACTGATGATCGGTGGCTTTTTCTTATTTCATATGTGCTATATCTATATTTTGTTTTCAGAGAAAGCTGGCAAATACTATGTAGGGCAATCTAAGAACCCCTTTAACAGGCTTGAACAACATAACGATCCAAAGAATTTGACCTTTACCAGCAAATTCGCCGACTGGAAACTTAAAGCTGTATTCAGTGCTTCAGAATCAAAGCGCAGTGTTGCCAGTTTGGAAAAATATATTAAAAAACAGAAGAGTAAGTTATTGATAGAGAAGTTGATTGATCCGGAATTCAGCCCAGATGGAGAACTTTCAGGTTTGACCAGAATTCCATTGCCAGACCGTTAATCAGGGGGTCTCCCGCAGGTGCGGGATCCAAGAGGGGGAGCAAACCATGAAAGCCACTGATGATCGGTGGCTTTTTCTTATTTCATATGTGCTATATCTATATTTTGTTTTCAGAGAAAGCTGGCAAATACTATGTAGGGCAATCTAAGAACCCCTTTAACAGGCTTGAACAACATAACGATCCAAAGAATTTGACCTTTACCAGCAAATTCGCCGACTGGAAACTTAAAGCTGTATTCAGTGCTTCAGAATCAAAGCGCAGTGTTGCCAGTTTGGAAAAATATATTAAAAAACAGAAGAGTAAGTTATTGATAGAGAAGTTGATTGATCCGGAATTCAGCCCAGATGGAGAACTTTCAGGTTTGACCAGAATTCCATTGCCAGACCGTTAATCAGGGGGTCTCCCGCAGGTGCGGGATCCAAGAGGGGGAGCCCAAAACAGAAGCCATCGCATTCGCGATGGCTTCTGTTGTTTAGGAGGCTGAGGAAGTTTAGGAGGTTGAGATGTTAATCAGGGGGTCTCCCGCAGGTGCGGGATCCAGGAGGGGGAGCAAAGGCATGGTGTATAAGAAAGGAAGTCGAAGAAATCCTTCAATTGAGGGATATCTCACCCTCCTGCCCTTACATTGATCTTCGCTATTATTGAGTATTGTCCTGATAGATACGACCATCACTAAACATCATGGGAATACTATAGTTGACAATCGATAAAATTTGGGCTATATTTGTTGAAGCAATTCCATATCTTTTGCCTCAAATGGTGCAAATTGGTTTGAAGACCAATGAATTGGCTTCCATTTGGTGCCGCCATAGGAAACAAAATGTCTACTTTTATGTGATTGCGTCCCACCCCTCCGGTTTCATACATTTACAAAAAAAACCATGATCCGGATTGCCATTGTGGAAGATGATGTGGATGTCCGATATTCAATGGAGTACTTCCTTTCGCAGGTGGATGACATCCAGGTGGCGGGTTCGTTCAGTCATGCGGAAGACCTGATGAATGCGTACTCCGACATGGATGTGGACGTGGTGCTAATGGACATAAGCCTGCCCGGCATGAACGGCATCGACTGCGTTTCCATCCTGAAGGCGCAGAGGCCGGAGGTGCAATTCCTGATGTGCAGCGTGCACCAAGACCAGGAACGCACCTTTGCCGCCTTGTGCGCGGGAGCTACAGGGTACCTGATCAAGAACATTGCTCCTGAAAGGATCATCAGCGCCATCAGGGAAATTGCCTCAGGTGGCTCCCCGATGTCGCCCCAGATTGCCCGGTATGTGATTCAGAACTTCAGGGAACACAATATACAGGCTGACCTTCCGGAAAATCTCACCCAGCGGGAAGTTGAACTGTTGCAGGCCCTGACCCGGGGTTACCTGTACAAGGAGATTGCGGATCAGATGAATATCAGCGTTGAAACGGTGAGAACCTATGTGCGAAGGATCTATGAGAAGCTGCATGTGCACACCCGCACGGATGCGGTGAACAGGGCTTTCCCAAGGAAAACCTGAAAGGAACAACTCATTCTGTTTGACTGACAGGTACAACAATAATTAAGATTAATAATCTTAAATACAGTAAGATATGAGACATTCAATGAGTAGGGTTAAATTTCTTTACCTGTTGTTGATGTTTTCATTGGCACCTTTTCAGGTTTTCGCCCAGCTGCCCTCCCTCCAGTTTGCTTTCCCAATCGGAAGCACGACATGGGAGGCCCGGGGAAAGATCGTTCATACTTCGGATGGTGGATGTGTGATCGCCGGGTGTTACGGAAATACAGTGGATATGGACCCATCCCCTGCGGTGTTTCAATTAACCGCAGTGCAATACCAGTCAGCCATGTTCCTGGCGCGGTACTCTTCGGGCGGAGCTTTGGTGTGGGCTGAGTCCATCAAGGGAACATCAACTGACCTGATGAGGCCAAGGGATATTACCCTCGACCACCTGGGGAATATCATTGTGGTGGGAGAGTTTTCGGGCACTGTGGACTTTGATCCGTCTGTCTCCACTACATCCATCCAAAGCGCCTACTGGAGTGGTTTTATCGCTAAATATACTCCGACTGGTAATTTTCTGTGGGTGGTACCGATAGGGTCGAGCGGAAATGGAGCACATAACACCGTCAGCAGTTGCGCGGTAGATAGCCTGGATAATGTTATTGTCACGGGTGATTACGGACAATCGGTTGATTTTGATCCATCCCCGTTATCCTGCACCCACACTGCCATGGGGAACAATGATATTTTCGTGGCAAAGTACAGTTCCGCCGGATCCCTATTATGGGCCGGAAGTTTTGGGGGTAGCGGCACGGAAGAAGGAACGGAGGTCACATCCAGCCATGCAGGGGATGTATTTGTATCAGGCCATTTTGCCTCAACCATTGATTTTGACCCTTCAAACGGTACAGCTTGGATAACCCCGGGTACTTCAAGGGATGTTTTTGTAGCCAGATATGATCCGAACGGCAACTATCTGTGGGCTTTTGGATTGCCTGCCGATTGTGGTGTTTCCTCGGGTGAAACTGAATGTTCAATAATTCTTGACCCATCAGGAAATTGCTGGATCACAGGCTTATTCAAGAATACCGTGGATTTTGATCCCTCCGCATCAGGAGTCGCGAATCTTACTTCCGCCGGTGGCCCGGATATCTACCTTGCAAAGTACACGACAACAGGGCTCTTTCTTTTGGCGAAAAGAATCGGGAGCTCTGGCAATGATGGTCAGATCAATGAAGTTGCCATGGACGCAATGTCGAAACTTTATGTTTGCGGGAAATTTTCCGGATCTGTGGATTTCGATCCCTCCGGTTCCTCGTGCATCCTGACATCTAGTATCGGTTCACAGGATGCTTTCTATGCATGCTACAACAGTTTGGGAGTCCTGTGCTGGGCTTTTTCGATCAATGATGGTGCTGAAGAGGCGACATCGGTTGATTCCGACGGTGCCGGTTCAGTATATGCTTCAGGTATATTTCTTTTGTCATCGGATTTCAATCCCGGACCTGGAACAACAACCCTTACCAGCTCGGGCGACAGAGACATCTTCGTGTGCAAATACCTGACAAGCCCTTCCATTGCTGTTACTTCAACCCTATCATCCATTTGTCAGGGCCAGAGCAGCCAGCTGCAGGCGCTTGTTTCAGGTGGATCGGGTAACTGCACATACACCTGGAGCCCCTCGACGGGGCTTAGCGATACCTCGATCGCCAATCCTGTGGCGACCCCAGCAATTACCACCATGTACCATGTGGTGGTTACGCAGGGTACCCTGACCTTTAACGATTCAGTGCTGATCACCGTAAAAATAAAACCCGCTGTGTGCCTGGGTACTGATACGGCGATCTGTGAAACGGGCCAGGTGACCCTGGATGCAGGACCCGGGATGGATGCCTATGCCTGGTCCACCCTGGCAACCACCCAGACCATCACCGTGGACTCTTCCGGGATCGGGATCGGGAGCAAGGAGTTCTGGGTGAACGTAATGAAGGACAACTGCTCTAACTCGGATACCATACGGATTACGGTTGCGAACTGTGCCGGTTTGGTGGAAATTCCCCGGAAAGGCCGGGTGAGGATCTACCCCGTTCCTTCTGCCGGTCAGGTGACCCTGGAGGCGGATATGCCGCTTGACGGTGCCACACTGTTCCTGTACAACGCATTGGGGCAGCCGGTGCGGCAGTTTGAGCAGCTTTCGGGGACCATGGTACAGATCTCCTGCGAAGGGCTTCAGAACGGGGTCTACGGGCTGGTTATGATCCGGAAGGGGGAACTGCCGGCCCCCCCGAAGATCCTGGTGCTCAGAAATTGACCATCCTGTGCGACCCTGGCACAGATCTTTGCACACCAACCTCCTGAATTCTTACGTGCACCCATGGCAATATAAAAGTATCATCATGAAAAAGATCATCCTGCTTTTCGTTGTCTTCGCTGGCTCCATCACGAGTGCGGCTGCACAGAATTATCTGCTCCATTTCACGGGATCGGGACTGAGTACCCAGGTGGGGAGTGTGCAGGTGACCAATCTGGCGCAGAACACCACCCTGACCCTTGCCGGGACCGACACGCTGCACCTGGTGCCAACGATTGGGATCGTTGACAGCAAGCAGGTGGCAGTGGGCAGTTTGGGAGTATGTCCAAATCCGTCGGAAGGCGACTTTATCGTTACATTCGGGAATGCCTGCAGAGGTAGGGTGGTAATGCAGGTGTTTGACATTACGGGCAACCTGGTGACCGGAACCGAGGTGTATGGTTCCGAGGGGATGGGAAGAGCCACGATATCCGGTATGCCCCGGGGGATGTTCATCCTGAAGGTGTTGACACCGGTACAGGACTATACCGGGCGACTGATTTCTCTGGGCGTCGGGTCGGCACAGCCGCGGATCCGGCTTGTTACGGAACCCCAAATGCTTCCCAGGCTCCCGGCCCCGGCCAGCAAGGTCCAGATGCAGTATAATGCCGGCGAGCGGCTGTTGTTGAAGGGAACATCCGGCAACTACTCCCGCGTGGTTACCCTGGTGCCTGCCCAGAGCCAGGGGGTGGATTTTGAGTTCATCGACTGCACCGACGGCGACGGGAACCACTACCCGGTGGTGACCATCGGCACCCAGACCTGGATGGCGGAGAATCTCAGGACCACCAAAACGATGGTCGGGGGATCCATTCCCATGGTCACGGATCCCTATTCCTGGACCACCGGGTCAGGTCCCGCCTATTGCTGGTACAACCATGATCAAAGCTCATATGGTGCGCTCTACGGGGCCTTGTACAACTGGTACACAGCCAATATGGAGCACCTTTGCCCTACCGGCTGGCTGGTACCTACCACCAATGAATTTACGGTGTTGATAGATTCCCTGGGTGGTCAGCCTCTTGCAGGGGGGGCGATGAAAGAGACCGACACCGTTTATTGGCTTGCTCCCAATACGGGGGCAACCAATGCCTCAGGGTTCTCCGCCCGGGGATCTGGTTACCGTGGTGATGCATCAGGCGGGTTCTGGCTGTTGGGTGAACGAGCCACGTGGTGGACCTACCTCGAACCGGGTAATATTTACTGCTGCAATACCATGGTAATCTTAGGAAACCAGGCATCTGCCATAATGAATTACACCTGGAAATTATTCGGCTACTCGGTACGTTGTATGCTGGCTGATTCCTCGATCTATCACATCAGGCCCAAAGCTGCCTTCGGCATAAGCAACGCAAATCCAGGCATGGGAAAAACGGTCCAGTTTACGGATTTCTCTTCCTATTCACCCAATAGCTGGCAATGGTACTTCGGCGACGGCGACAGCAGCCTGGTGCAGAATCCGTCCCATACCTATCTGGTGCCGGGTAACTACACGGTCACGCTGATTGCGGGCAACCCATACGGGTATGACACCCTGGTGAAGACCAACGGCGTTGTCGTTTTATCTGCTCCACCAACGTTTCCTGTGGTCGACATCGATGGCAATCCTTACGATACGGTTCATATCGGTGGCCAGGTATGGCTGAGGCAAAACCTGAATGTCACCCACTTCAACAATGGCCTGGGAATTCCCAATATCATGGACAGCGCCCAGTGGATCGGCCTGACAATGCCCGGACGCTGCTATTATTCCAACGATTCCATTGTATATGCAGGTTTATATGGTTCGTTGTACAACTGGTATGCAGTGGCCACAGGAAACCTGTGCCCTTATGGATGGCGGATCCCAAGCGATACCGAATGGACCGTACTTACCAATTACCTCGGAGGGGTGAGTGTTGCAGGAGGCCCCCTGAAGGAGCCAGGAACCACCTGGTGGAAACCACCCAATACAGGTGCAACCAATGCCAGCGGTTTTTCAGCGCTTCCGGGAGGCCGCAGGCACAATCAAAATGGAAAGTTCTATGATCTGGGGAATGCTGGCTGCTGGTGGACGTCCACCCTTCAGACGGTCCTTGTCGCAAAAGAAAGGAGGGTTTATAATAACAGCACCAGCGTGGGATCTTCAAACAGCGGAATGGGAACTGGTTATTTCGTGCGATGTATTCAGGATTGAAAAGTGGTAAAAAGCTCCTGAATGCATAAAAAAGTTCAAATTGTAAACTCTGTCTCGATATGTTTGAACTCTATCTGATACCATGCTTGCGTCCGGTCCATTCATTTGATTTTCCCGAACCATGAAAAGAGTTGTCCTTCTGTTCCTCGGATGCCTTTCTGGATTAATGATGATCCAGCCTGCTGAAGCCCAGCAGACCATCGCCGATTCACTTAGATCGGAACTTATGGCCCATACCGCGCAGGATACGGTCCGGATCAGGCTCCTGGTGAATCTGGCCAAAGAGATCACCGGTACAGATCCAACCTATACGTTGGGTTTATGCGACGAGGCTATCACCCAATCCCGGAAGTTCAATACAAAGAAATGGGAGATCAAGGCATTGATGCAAAAGGCGCTTGCACTTGACAAATTAAACCGGGTTCCCATGGCAAAGGAGCTTTTATTACAGGGGTACCAGCTGGCCATTGCCATCAGCGACAGTCTTGAAATGGGGCTGATGCAGGCGAACCTGGGTAACATCTGCCTCAACGCGGGAGAAGCAGAAGAAGCGCTGAGATACTTTCAAAATGCCGAATCCATCTTCAGGAGTATTGGAGACCTTTACAGGTCATCAAGGGCAGCCGACATGACGGGCGTCTGCTATTCCCTGCTGGCAAATTACCCCAAAGCTTTATCCAGTCATCTCAAAGCTTTGGCCGGTCTTGAGGAATTGAAGAGATTTCCCGAATTGGCCAATTGCCATATGAACATCGGGAATGTGTATAATTACCTTGATGAACAGGAAAAATCGAGGGAGTCTTACCGGAAATCCCTGGAGATCTATGAGAAACTGCATGACCTTCGGGGAATGGCTAATGTAAAAACCAACCTTGGCATCAGCTATCAGGACTATTTTCAGGATCGGTCCATCGCTTGTGGATATTATGCGGACGCATTGGAAATATTCACTTTGATCGGGGATCGGTACACCAGGCTCCAACCCTTGGTCAATATGGCGTGCCTGTTAAACAATCTATGTGAAAGTGACTTTAATGAGTACCTCAGGAATGGGATTTTCAAAGGTCTTGACCAGGGGATCCTGAACCAGTATGAGATGTCGTCCAAGTTGCTGCGCGAAGCACTGGACCTCCTCAACGTCAGAATGAACTGGGGTTTTTATATCTACGTGATGGGGACCCTGGGAGAATCCATGATGTACCTGAATAGGTACCAGGAAGGATTGTCCTGTTGCTTCAGGGCATTAGACGTGGCCGACAGCCTCAACTTGATGGAGAGGAAGAGGGAGACATTGAACAGCATCAGCAAGATTTATGAGAGATCGGGAAGATATGACTCAGCCTATTATTTTTACCGCCAGTGCATCGCAGTCCGTGACTCAATATGAAACAACCTGAAAGACAAGGAGATACAGCGTCTGGAGCTCCGTTACGAGTTTGAAACCCGGGAGAAGGAGCTGGTGCGCCAGAAGGAGGTGAGCGACCTGAATGCTTTGGTGGCCTCGGAGCTCTCACAGAGGCACCTGCTGCAGCTGCAAACCAGCGAGCAGGCCCGCCTGCTGCAGTCGAACGAACTGGCCCTGAGCCGCAAGGAGCAGGAGAACAACCACCTGGCTTACCTGAGGCAGAGGGCGGAGCTGCAGGCGGCGGGTCTTGAGAGGCAGTCGAAGGAGAAGCAGCTGGCCCTGCTGGGCAAGGAGAACGAGCTGGCGCGCCAGCAGGTGCAGAACAGGTCGTTGCAGCGGAACATCTCCATTGGGGTGGTGCTGGTCAGCATCCTGTTTCTGGGGTACGTGGGTCGGCACTTTGTCCGCCAGAGGAAGCACAACCGACAACTGAAAGCCCTGAATGCAGAAATAGGGCATATGAACCTGTTGTTAAAGGGGAGCAACACGGAGCTATCGGAGGCGCTGGGGCGGCTGAAAGAGACGCAGGCCCAACTGATCGAGACAGAGAAGCAGAAGGAGAAGGAAGCAATCCGGCGGCGCATCTCGCAGGACATGCACGACGAGATCAGCAGCGGGTTGACAAAGATCGTATGGTTATGCGAGATGGCGGCGCGGAAGGTGGCCCTGGCAGAATACGGGAGCATGGACGGGGTGATCGGCCGGATTGCCGATTCGTCGCGTGCGGCGGTGGAACGGATCGGGGAGATCATCTGGGCTATCGACCCGGACCGCGACAACCTGGAGGGGTTTTATGCCTACCTGCGTACCTACATCATGGAGTATTTTGAGCCGACGAACTACCGGGTAAAGGTGGAATTCCCCGAGAAGCGGAACGGGGTTAAGTTCAACCCCGATGTCAAGCAGACCCTGTTCGTGGTGGTGAAGGAGGCGTTGCACAACGTGTTGAAGCATGCCCGCGGGGATGTCATGGAGGTATCGTTCCGGGTGGAGGGGGCGGACTATGCGATTTCAATCCGCGACAACGGCATCGGGATCGGCAACGCCCCGGAGAACCATCACCGCAGCGGGTTGAGGAACATGCGGGAGCGAATGGAGTCGGTGGGGGGGAGATTCAGCATCGGGGCCAATGGTGAGTCTGGTACCCATATCCTGCTTCAGGGGCCGGTGGCAGGTATCTAAATATCTGTTTTATGTAATTGACAATCCCTGTCCGTTATCGTACCTGATGTTTTGTTCACTTTCCAACTAAATGACTAATCCCATCTAAATAACTGTTGCTATGAAAACCTTCACACTTCTTTTCATGATGTTTCTTGCCTGTGTCGGTCAGGTATCAGGACAAACCATCTCTCTCACCTTCACGGCAACCCTGAACGGGAACCATCAGCCGCTGGACAGCATTTCCATTGAAAACCTCACGCAGGGGGGTGACACCACGCTGTATGGCAATGATACCGTACTGCTCCTCCAGCAAAGCATTGGAACAGAACAACCCCTTCAGGGACCCGCCGGTGAACTGGTCCTATTCCCCCCTTCCCCGAATCCCTTCCCTGCATCGACATCAATCCAATTCTACCTGGCCCGGCAGGAACTTGTGACCCTCCGGGTGTCCGACCTGTCGGGGCGGGAAGTGGCGGGGTTCTCCGAACAGCTGCAGCCGGGGGTGCATCATGCCCTCTTTCATGCCGGAGAGGCACATTGTTATCTTCTGTCTGTTGAAACACCCCACCAGAAACAGGTGCGGAATCTCATATCTATGGGTAATACCGGTGGCGCATGCCGGCTTGAATATACCGGTGGACAGCCAGGTGCTTCAGGGCTGAGAATTAGCCAAGGAAAGCTCCCCTGGGCGCCGGGGGACAACCTCAGGTTCATCGGCCATACTGCGAACGGAGCCGATACCATCGTTGCCCAACCTGTTCAATCAACCCAGTACACCTTTCTGTATAGTTCCGGCATATGCCCTTCAACGGTTATAGATATTAACGGCAATATTTACAACACTGTTCAGATTGGCACCCAGTGCTGGATGAAGGAGAACTTGAAAGCAAGGAACTACAGGAATGGCACAACCATTCCCAATATTACAGATTACTCAGGCTGGGCAGGCCTTTCAACCGGTGCCAGGTGCTGGTGCAGCAACGATTCATCCACCTACGCGGCAACCTATGGCGCTTTGTACAACTGGTATGCAGTGGATAACTCCAACGCATTATGCCCCACGGGCTGGCATGTGCCGACCGATGCTGAATGGACCATACTGGCGGACTACCTGGGAGGGGAAAGCGTTGCAGGAGGAGCCTTGAAAGAAGCAGGTACGGCACATTGGTACAGCCCCAACACGGGTGCCACCAATTCAAGCGGATTCACCGCCCTTCCCGGAGGCATTCGCATTGACTACGATGGGAGTTTCGATGACCTTAGGACCAGTGGCTACTGGTGGTCGTCTTCGGCTTACCAATCAACTTCCGCTTGGCATCGGGAAATGTTCGAAAGTTCTACTATTGTCCACAGGATCTACGCTCCACAGAGATGCGGTTTCTCTGTCCGTTGTGTCAGGGATTGATTGGATAAAATGGTTGAATAGATCAGGCTTTGCTGAATTCGCCAACTAAGCCTATAATCTTGATATTGAGTAATTTCGACTGGTTAATGCAACCGGGAAAAGGGGCGTCCTCTTAACCGGTGTGTCCATTAACGCGACCTCTGGCGCAGATTGCAGGTAAGTCAATGCATTGAGGAAAAGTGGTTGCAGCTTCCAGCCTCAGGGGGAGCCCCGAACAGAAGCCATCGCATTCGCGATGGCTTCTGTTGTTTAGGAGGCTGAGGAAGTTTAGGAGGTTGAGATGTTAATCAGGGGGTCTCCCGCAGGTGCGGGGGCCGGAAGAGGGAATCCAAATGTCGAAATACTGTTGCTTTGGCGTATATTTGCATTATTCATCGTCTTGCAGAATTTGTACTCAGGCATCAGGAGATACCTTTTCAGGACCAAAAAAAGAAAAGTGTAGCTTGCTTTCTGACATTTAACAATGATATGGAAAAACTACCTTGTGGATATCAACCTGAAATTCACGATTTCGGAACTTAATATATCTCCCGGATGAAAAACATTATCGTTGTTTGTACTTCGCTGATAATATTATCATTGATGAGTTGTGAAAAAGAAAAATCTGATCATAATGCTCCTATAATCGGCCCATTTACCATTGAGGTTATGGACACATTGGGAAATAACCCCTTGGGTTATGAAACCAAATATCCCAACTCTTGCACATTGGATCTCGACAGAGATGGTATTACTGACATAATATTCAATTTGTCCGGCTCTTTTGGTAACATGTCCGGCTATTATGTGACCCGGAAGGCAACATCGGTAAATGGCTCTGTGATTGCTTTTAATACTATGCACGATACAACCTGGTCACAAGTGTATATTGATTCAATAGGATACACTATTCACTATTATTACAATAAATTTGATGTGGTAAGGAGTTTTGGGAATCTGGATACAATCAGTATGATGAGGAAGTTTACCTCTAAAACCTTGTGGATTTCTGAATACTACCAAATGGGGAGCCATTCGATTCCATCGTCGAGCAGAAATCGGAATGCATTTGGTAAATTTGGATATATCATTGTCAGAACCCCCCGATGCTATGTGTGGATGAAACTTGAAAAGATTGGCATGTGCTATCTTGTGATCCATAAGTACCGGTATGCCCTTCCATCAGAATTTGTGATCCGGGATTGAGGAGGTTTAGGGTTTTGTTGGCTATAAGGATACAGAATCCTTGCAATTATCACACAGCCATACCTTGCATTGGTCAACGGTTATGACAGTTCCTATGGTATCGTTCATCATACAGTAAGGATCGTTGCTGAATTGGGGCAAGTCCCAGATTGCGTCCTGGCTAGTGCAGGGCATCCCAAACCACCCTGATATACTCAGGATCCACCTCCCTTAAATTAAATGCGAAGTGTTTTCATGATTGGTTGTAAGATGTCATGAAATGGTACTCTTTATCGGCGGACCCTCTCAGATAAAGTCCCGGCTCATCCTTCCTCCTTCTCCTCCTCCCGCTTCTTGTGCTTCTTCTTCCGCCAGTACCGCTTCTTATTCCTCTGAATCTTATGTTTCATGGCTGCCCATTGCTCCTGGAGGGTAATCTGTATTGTTTTCATAGCGCATTGACAGGCATGGGGGGAACCCTTCATCCATGAGCAAATGTAAGAAATCTCCTTCACTTTAAGTGGTATAATCAAATTCTTATAGGTGCCCTTATAATTTTCAACCCCACAAAAAGCAAAGCATAACTACTTTAAATTGAGCTTACCGTGGTCATCCCAATAAGGCACCAGTAGCCACGGAGCGACCTTGGCTGGAGCGGTCCCGGTGGGCGATAGTCTGCCGGGATCATTCCTGAGCCGAAGGCGCAAGGAATGAAGTCAGCAGACGACATGGTTTTGCGAGCCTGTGAAGCAAAACCATAGTCGGTCGCTGATCCCGAATGCTTCGGGACTCCATGCGCAGTCGTGGAGCAGTTATGCGGCCTCACGGCCGTGGAGAAAAAAAAGAGAGCGTCTCTTTTGAGACTCCCTCCCTTCGTATTGGACACGCCGCTCAAGCAGACCATTCCCCGACGGATTCTTTTTGCCTCATAATTGCCACATTTCCAAAGATCAAAGAGTATCAATATTATCAGCGAAGATTGGTCACTTCATACGGCGAATGCACCCCGGCCATCAACGATTTGGCAAAAAGCTCTTCCTGGAGAAATCTATGTTCTTGGATTTTTTAAGGTTCTGTTGTAAGTTTACACATTCTTATACATTGAACCAAAAACTGACGTGACTATGCAGATACATAAAGGATTAAGTTGTTCAGCAATGGGTTGGGTTAGCCGATCATCATGCCATCAGGTATACCAACCTGAGGAAAGAGGAGAGATACGGATACGAACAATTCTCAAGCAAGCATGTTAAGAATATCATAATGAAATAACTTTACGACACCGGAGATTGCGAAAATCCAGAAAAGAGTAGCATGAATTTAAAGAGTAAGATCATGAACAATGTTAAAAAAATCGCGAAAGCAGTATTATTTGTCTTCTTTCTGACACCTGTTGCACTATTTGCACAAGACAGGATTATTCCAACGTCTGAAATTCCTTCTGCTATTCAAACGTATATCAAAACCCACTTTCCCGGCCAAACAATCGTAAAAAGTGAGATTGATATGGAAGGTACAAACAAAAAATATGAAATTGAACTTAATGACAAAACGGAATTAGAATTTAACAGCAAATATCAAATAATAAAAATTGACAGGAAAACCGCTTTGCCCATCAGTGTCATTCCTTCAAAAATCTATGAATATGTCAAAGCAAATTATCCAAAAAACTCAATAACTGAATGGGAAAAAGAATGGAAACATCAAGAGGTTAAACTGGATAACGGTATTGAATTGGAATTCACTTTAAACGGCACGTTTATAAGAATTGACGACTGATTGCCAGCTGGTAACAAGCAAATCTGCAATAAACGGATTGAATGGCTTTGTATCAACGGAATTGAAAAACTCAACTTATGTTCTTCCTGAGAGCAATAGTGTTAAAATCACCCTCATCCCCGAATTGCACAGGATATTCTTTCAACCTTTCAGCCCTTCCAGAAAGGCAAAAACATGGCTGATATTTACCGCTTCAGCATTCTCGAGGGTATGGATACAGCGAGCCTCGTAATATTCCGGCGGATGAAGGTCTGAACAGGTCTCCTTCCAGCGCTTCTTTGCCCCGGTGAAGTTACCAACAGCCACACGCCGCATGATGCCCCGGATGTCGGCTGAATCACTGTTTGAACAGCTGGGATGCTCGCAAAACCTGCAGCGCATGGCTTCCTGCATCAGTTTCTTTTCTTCTTCACCGTATCCATCGAACAGTTTTTCGCGGGTAAATGGCTTGTCAACCAGCCGTACGAAATTCTTCATACCCGGTTTGTACACATATGGGGATTTCTTCAGTTTTTTCAGCAAAACGTTTGCTGCGGTGATACCCGATGTGGTAACGGTTGGCGTACCTGTGCCCATGACGGTAGATTCTCCGCAGCAAATGAGGTTATCCCATTCGGTTCGGGTATGGAGCCTTTTAAACAAATGCTGACCCAGCATCTGCTTGGGACCGGCTACGGCACCTCCATTTTTCATATTATATCTTTCAATGGTGATGGGTGTGGCCACTTCAGCATATCGCACTGCCTCTCTGATGTTTGGAAAACGCCTTTCCAAAACAGCGATCAGCCTCTCCTGCTCAGATTTTTTCCTGATCATATAGGTCTCTCTGTCAAGGTTTTCCCAATGTTCGAATGTTGGCCCGATGGCAATGATGGTATGTTCGTCATCGGCGCAGAGCGTCCTGTCATCAATACTCAGGATGTAGGCAGTAACTTCACTTTCGTCGAGTTTATCGGGATTGCCCACCAGCATTTCAATGGGTGCCGTTTCATCAGGTATTGCCTTCCGGTCGACCAGGGCATATAACACTACACTTGGATAAGTCGGGACCTGATTCCTGGCCCAGGCTCTTCTTTCAGGCGAACTGCAGGCAGGATCAATCAACCTCCCGTAAAGATTCCAGACGGTACCTGAATAAATTATGTAGGGAGCGAACAGTTCACTGCCGTCGTCCAGCTTCACGCCGGCAGGCTTTCCATTCCGGAAGATCAGTGAGACCACCTCTTTTTCAGGCAGCATATCCCCACCATTTTCTTCGATCACTTTTTCAAGTTTACCCGGAAGAAAAAGTGTGGAGCCGGCAGGATAGTAGCTTCCGCCAACATGGTTGTTGACAAACATAATGGCTGCAAGTACCGCCGGGGATTCTTCCACTGTGGTGTAGCAATAGGTTGAGGTGAGCTTGTCAAAGAATTTGAAAATCTCAGGGTCTTTAAAATATTTTCCCAGCAGGCTTTTTGCGCTTTTATTCAGATAACCCAGAAAGCGGATGTATGAAACCGGATGTTTCATCATGCTTTTCAAGGCAATTTTCGGATCTGTTTCATCAGCAGTATTATAGCTGGGCACCTCAACCATCACATGGCGGTACATTGTAAGCATATCGTGATAAAAACGTTTAATATTATCCCTTTCATCTGGGAAAACATCAGACAGTTCCAGAACAAACCGGTCAATATCCTGGTAAAATTTGATCCTTCTCCCTTTGAAATTGACACAATACAGCAGATCGTGCCGGATCACATCTATCGGCTCTTCGAGACAATTAAAGACGAAGCGGTGCGCATTGAATCCCTCTTCGCCAAAACCGTACAGCATGGCTGAACCCTGGTCAAATGTTACATGTTTCCGCCTGAAAATACCGCAGGATCCGCCAGGCTGGTAACTTTTATCTATTACTGCCACTTTTACATCACGTTTTGCCAGTAAACCGGCTGCGGTAAGGCCCGACAGCCCGCCTCCGATAACAATCACATCATAACTCATTGTAATCCCTGTTCGTTTATCTGTATTGATCTACTCTGTTTTCCGATCCACCCCATTTCTTTATGAAGCTTAATGTACATCACATGAAGCACTCTGTAGGCAATGTCCTTTTCATGCACCAGCATATAAAGACTGTGCTGCAGGGTTAATCTGTATTCACCCTTCGGACTTCCGTTGACAATCATACGATTTATCATTGTGCTCATAAGCTGTGCAAATCCGTTTAACGAGATACGAAACCGCGGAGTTGACAAAAATAACGCTATTCCTGCAATGCTTTTACCGAACACCGGCAAGTTGCAGTGCCCTGTTCAATGTCAGGAATATCCAGGACAGGAAAGCTTTCAATAACAGACTTTTAATACCTCCCTTCCGGATTAACATTAAGCCGCAGGGCCACTCCGTAAAGAAATGCCCTCAGAATGGTTAATGGGGAAAACAATAAAAGCGGCTTTCGAAGGGGCCAAACCATGCAGGCAACCCGGTGGCCTTCTGCAATACTATTATTTGCCCTGATGATTGAACAGGATCAATGCGGTTCGGTTCAGGGGATTAATAAAGGAGAGTCCTGGAAGCAAAGCGAACCGGGATTGATCTGTGGGATTCTTGAGATGTGAATCTGGGTGGTTTTTAGGTGCGGGATTGAATAGTTGGCCAGAAATTAATAGAATGATTCTGTCTGTCTAAGTTATTAACTGTCATTATGTTGGGTTGATTTATGCAAATTATTCCCAAAGATATGATAGTTCCCTCGCCTCATTCAGCATGCGAATCGTGTCGGCCTCCAATATATACCCGTCTTTGAGGTTTCTCTGAACCGATTCGGTAAATTTTTGCATGTACTCCTGATGGGTAGCATAAAGCGACTTCAGAGTGCGCTGGTCAAACGTCTTATGAGTTCCATAGAATTGACAAAACCAATTCTGCCCTGTATTAATCCCTGAGTTCATTCCTGTGGGGACGTCAAATTGTGGCAGCCTGATACCCCCAAAGGCATTACCTAATGTATCACGTCCAATAATCACCTCCGGTACTGCCTGAAGCACAGGCATCTGAATTCCTGGAGGGGGGGCGATCTCCTCTCTGATCCACTGGTTCATATGATCCAATGCGGCTGCATAACCATAATAAATCGGAATTACACTACATAACGGCAGGTCGCAATTGATGGGAGAAAAATTTCCAAAGTCCCTTTTAAGTGAAGCAGAATAGAAATCAAGAAATCTTTTATCTGCATGAGAAGTACCCGAAAATTCCCAGGTTACTATCTTTTCGTTATCAGGCTGCCTGGAATCGACCTGACCTAATAGGATGAGATCTGTTTCAGAATTAATTTTGAATACTTTTCCATGAATGTCCGTCTTAAGTTTCTCCCCGGCACCAATGATCATAAATCCATCGATTATTTTGGTAAGTGACTGGATATAATTGTGATATCCGGTCAGCCACAAGGCAGACTGGGAATAACCCATTGCAATAATGATCTCAGGCTTAAAGGTTCCTAACGGTCGGATCTTTTGGGCACTCTTTAAAGCCATAATGGCTTGAGAGAATATGTCAAAACCGATCTGATCCTGTAACAAAGCTGAGTCAACAGTAACATCCAGACTGCCATACCTTTCAGGATTCCAATTCCTCAGTCCTGTCTGATTGTGAATCCCATCCCTTTGGACAGAAACACCCACCCAGGCATACCCGGATCTCATTAAATGTTCGGAGGATTGATACCAGCCCGGATCCAGATCTAACATATTGGATACATTAAGCCATTCAACCACAACGGTGCCGTTGAACTTCTCTGATGCTACTGGTCTTCTTACAATGATCCTTGTTTTGTATGGATATAGTGAATCAACCGGGACAGCAAAACCTGGATTAGCGTCAAAGTCAAATCGCCTTGCATTCCCAATCAGGAAAAATTCCTCCTCCAAATAACCGTAAGAAGATAATTCAACTGTACTGGCAGAAAATATAGTTCCTGGTTCCGTAACCGGACCGATTACAGTCGGAACGGGTACCTTTGAAGTCTGTCCCATTGCTGCATTTAGGAACAACACTGCAAAGAGAAAAGTAAAGTCCTTTTTCATGATGGCATGATTAATCTGTTGTTTACAATAAGAATTGGTTTAAATGCCTGCCCCTTAACATAAGGTAAAATTATAAAATTATAATTTATAACGCTAAAAGTGATAAATATCAGAGAGATAGCAATACATTGGTCTTTCTGCAAATCAGAATGTTTTCAAGCTCTGAGCTTATAATTGGAACAGGAGATCAAGGTAAAAGAGGCTATCTCAAAAAAAAGCAGCCTCTTCGTTATCACTTATTTTACATTAATGACATGAGGGTAATTGTTGATAATTGCACTCCGTTATCAAGGAAAAAGTAGCCATGGTGAGACCATAGATGTATAGTTGCCTGAGGCTCTCCTGAGCGGTGCCTGAGGCTCTCCCAAGC